>Ga0209489_104062_pt1 | contig 27506 bp, 13 predicted proteins | sample SiratrowhiteBW_FD_187527 | JGI IMG/M metagenome (GOLD analysis project Ga0209489, IMG submission 187527) | Root nodule microbial communities of legume samples collected from California, USA - Siratro white BW (SPAdes) (version 2) | ecosystem: Host-associated > Plants > Roots > Nodule | place... | reverse complement strand
AAACAGTTCCTTTTACATGAAAACCTCATAAAAGACTCACCTTTAGCAACTGTTGATGGAAAACGCAAGAAAATCTACCACTGAGAAGACGAGAGCAGATACGAAGCCAACTGAAACACTTGAGCATAGAGACGTCGCGAGTGCAGAGAGAGCGAGAGCATAGCCGAGTGCAGAGCGAGTGAAAGTGGGCAAAGAGAGTGATAGAGATCGAGAGCGGGTGATAGCCTGAGAGGGAGAGAGAGCGACACTGAGAGTAAAAGAGTGAGAGGTGCGGGATTTTAAAAATTAGGGCATACCTTCAGAACTTGACTTCCACTTTTGCCCCTTCAGTTTTGCACTTCCACATTTGCCTCTGCCACGTAAGATGCTTTGACAAAATTACCCTCGGTGTCAAATGGGGGTAATGAGAAAACGGTGTCAACAAAACTTTATTCTTAGAAGAATATACATATTCATACTATCATAAGTAACTGATACGTATACTACATTGTATTTTAACAAATTACAAATTAAGTATTATTTAACATTTTATATTTTATATTCACTCATATTTGATGTTTCAACAATCATATTTTATGCTTCAACTATCATTTATTTATATTTTATTATTCAACTATCATTCATTTATATTTTATGATTGAACTATCATTCAATTAAATTTCAAAAGTTATTATCAAATATTTTTTTAATTTATTTCATCAAATTATTAATAAATAATCATAATAATTTTTCAACGCTTATTTATTTGCTACATTACTTTGATCTTATTGTAATTCTTTTAATATTTTCAATTTTTTTTATTAATCATACTACAAATTACTAAACAAAATTTAATATATATAATTAAATTCATAATTTTTTCTATTTATTTAATAACAAATTTCATAATTACCTTTGAACTTATTCTTTTATTATCAAATTTGCACTTATCTTATTTTTTTTACAATATTTAATTATTTTTATATTTTACTAATTTAATAATAATACTTTTATTTTATTTTATATTTTTTAAATTTTATTTTTTTAAAATTCAATTTAATTTGAACTATATTTTTAATTTTTTTTCTCAACTACACGCAAACACAAGACAATTTTAAAAAAAAAAATTTAAGGCTGCGTGGGCTAAGCCAACGCAATATTTAGCGTAGGCCAAGTCCTTGCATTCCACTTTTTTTTTCTTTATTTAAATTGTGCCGGCTAGACCTACACATTTTTTTTTTAAAATGTTGTGACGATTGTTGCTTGGGTGAAACCAACGCTTTGATTTTGATTCCAACAACCTCTGCTTTGGCCGACGCTTTTTGTGTCGGTCGTTCGGCCCACGCAAAGTATTGGAAGCTATTCAGGCATTTTCTTGTAGTGATAAACTTTAGAGTTGACTATGAGAGTCTAAACTGATGATAATAATTTCGAAAATATAAAAATATTATTATAAATAAAATTATAAAATATATATATATAAAATATTAATGATTAATGTCGATTCAATTGACATAATTGAAATTAAAATAAATTATATTTTTTAAAAAATATAGTAAAGCAACATGTGAAGGCCTAACCGATACTAGTGGTTAGGTTGGGTGTGTGGACTAGGTTGACATTACAAGAAAAAATTATTTCGAAATTATTTTTTAGCTACTAAATGAAATGATGGCTAATTGTGATCAAAGTAGTCACCAAATCAAATTTTGATTGTTAAATATACAAAATAGAAGTAATGAATGAATTTAATAACCAATTAAATCAAGATAATTTGTATCTAATATTAAATACCCGTATATAATTAGATTTTAAATTAGTAAATTAATAAAAATCATGACTTTAAATAATTAAGTTTTAATATTATATATAATAACTTTAATATATCAAGCAAGTAATTAATTTTAATAAACTAAATACACTAAATCGAATTTAAATAATTTTTGTTGTGGAATCGTGTAAATAAAATTGATCATATCAATAACCAATAATATATATATATATATATATATATATATATATATATATATATATATATATATATAACGAATAACACGTACAAATTTGAATTGACTTTGTAGTTTTATTTAAAAAAAAATTATTGTTTACTTGTAACTTTTTACTAATTCCCGCAGCTTAGTTATAAAACTTTTAGAACCCTTTCAAATTTTGACTTTTTATGAATTTTTAAAATAAATTTTATAAGCATTATATTATTAGTGTGGCAGAGTTGTTGTTATCACAACGATCTTTCAATTTATTTGACTGTTAGAAAAAATTTACTAAGGATGCAATTTAATGTTAAATTTACATAAATAAGTAAATTTTAAAAAATTACAAACATGATTAACTTGTATTTAAAGAATATAACGTAAAATAAAGAAGTTACTTCTGAATAAAATTTTATTTATTTATTTACAAAAACTACACTTTCTTAGATACAATCATTTGCAAACTAAATCTCAAAAATAAAATTTGCCATTATTTAAATTTATTTTATTACGTAAAAACTTCAATTTACGGTAACAATTTTTAAAATTTCATTCAATTAATAAAATTAATTTTATTAATTTAAAAATGATCAAAAATTACAAAATATTCTTATGAAATAAAAAAAAGTTCAAAATCCTTTTTCTTTTAAATAAACTCAAATAAATAAAATCCAAAAAACACATCCAAATAACAAAAGAAATTCATAAATAACCATTAAAAAAAATCCTTTTCAAGACTTACTATTTTACAAAAATAAAAAACCTAGAGGTATTTTAAAAAGATAAAAACAAAACAAAAACTAAAAGACTAAATTTAAAAACGTGTACATCTTATAGATATATTATTATGCGAGTTTATCATCTATCAATTCTAACTTCATGTAAATCAAATTATTAAGAATAAATCATTATTTCTGTAGTTGATAAACATAGTAAAGATAATAGATGAAAATGGTTAGATTTGATTTACAGTAATAGAATTACGAATATATTAAAATAATAATTTTAAAGATAAATACTTAGTATAAATCCATTATTCAGATCACAAAATTCGGATTAAACTTCCAATAAAATCCTTCTAAAAAATAAAAATTATACCAAGTTAAGATTTGTGACTATCAAATAACAGATTAAGATAATTGATATGAAAAGAAAAGGCGGTTCTGAGTGGAATAAATTTGGTGGAGAAGAAGAAACGATCGCCAGAGTAAACCCTAAACAGAGGAGAGAACAGAGGAAGAAGCTATAAAGCAGAAACAGAGTGTCTGGAAGTGCTCTGCGTTGGTGGTTGTAGAAGATTGATTTGAAGCAGCAAAAGAGGGAGAAAAAGAAAGGAAAATGGGCGATGTGGCAGATAAATTGGCGTATTTCCAAGCGATAACTGGTTTAGAAGATGCAGACCTCTGCACAGAAATTCTCGCTGCTCACAATTGGGACCTCGAACTTGCAATTTCTTCCTTCACTTCGGTAAACCCCACCACCGACACCGATAATCCTCCGCAGTCTCACCCTAACAATCATGTTCCTTCCGCACCCGATCCCCAACCCCTACCCCAACCGCCGCCGGGTATCGCCTGGAAACTCATCACGCTACCCGTTTCCGTGATTTCGGGCAGTCTAGGGTTAATCTCAGGAGCGATCGGTTTGGGCCTGTGGGCCGCCGGGGGAGTTCTTTCCTACTCTCTGGGCCTGGTGGGCCTGGGCTCGGCCCCTTCCTCGTCCTCCTCCTCGTCCCCCTTGGTTTCCGTCACCGCCGCCACTTCCGAGGCCATGGATTTCGTCGCGTCCTTCGAGAGGAACTACGGCTCTTCCGGGCCCAATTTCGTCGGGGAGGGCTTCATGGACGCGCTCCAGCGCTCGCGGAATTCCTTCAAGCTTCTCTTCGTTTACTTGCATTCCCCCGATCACCCCGATACGCCGTCGTTTTGCCACAGGACTCTCTGTTCCGAAACCATTGCCGCCTTTGTGAACGAGAACTTTGTTTGCTGGGGTGGCAGCATTCGCGCCAGCGAAGGGTTTAAGATGAGTAACAGCTTGAAAGCCTCTCGCTTCCCCTTTTGTGCTCTCGTCATGGCGGCCACCAACCAGAGGATCGCTCTCCTTCAACAGGTTTGATATATATACTGCTACTATTGGCTTGTTTCTAGCTTGTTAATTTGCTCAAATTGTCTATTTACCGAGTTTTAACTTGCAATGCGTTTTACACTATAATCTTGCCAGTTTGGAACAGGAAAAATAAGTGTGGTGGTTTAATTCCTATGGATTGGAGTGAACTGGGCCAATTTGAGAAACATATATGAAATGAAAATATTTGTATTTGATGTCATGATTAGTCTTTGGGCAAGTTATAGTTTCTGTCTTGTGTTTGGGCTTGCTTGTTCTCTTCCCCTGTATGATTTAAGTAGTCACAATTATATGCCTATTGTAGCTTTAGATTCCCTCTATGCACATGCTTACTCTTATCACTTTCGGAATTTGATTGCTATTATGGATTTGTCGTCCTCCTTTATGACCATCTGCCGCCACCCCTGCTTTACCCGTAGTTCTATTCTGTCCTTGTCGCTTAGACTTTGGCTTCATGAAGCAGTTTATGTTTTTTGAGTTGAAGATTACTAAAAGTTTTAGCCCACTTTTGACACACTGAATTTGTTGTAAAACATTTGCGTAAGATGGATGCAGGGATTTTTTACGTACACGAAAACATGCTCAGACTAGACAAGTATTGAGATATTTAGCCTTTTCTATAAAATTATTTCCTCTAGCTTCGCACAGTAAGATTTTTCTTAGTTGATACGCCTTGTGTTAGTTGTGTATTACTGATTCCAAGTTTAGGCATGCCACAATCATATTGACGCAGCTTCTTGAGTGCCTGAGCCAACCCCCATTTGCAAAAATTGCATGTAACATAAGGTTTACACATTTAACGGTGTTAGAATTGGTAAGTTATGATAGACCGGACGGTGAAATTGGCTTTCACCACTTCTTAAAGTGACAAGTATGTTCATAATCTGTCAAAATATGGATAGAAGACCCACAGGACTCCCCCCTCCCCAAATTTGTTTTTTGTTATATTATTCCAGAGTAAGCTAGAGTGTTATTATTCCAGAGTAAAGTCTTTATAAACTTCAGTTGCATTTTCATTGTCTGCAAATTATTCCCTTGGGAAGGCAAACTCACTCCGCTTGGTCAGTGTGCAGAGGGATGCGTGTAAGCTTTTGTTGGACAATGTGAAGATCTGCTTGGCAATGTCAAACTTATGAATTAAAAAATGAATATTAAAAAACCAGTCCGAGTCATACTTTCGGGGTCATTGGTTAACCAATAAGCCAGATGATTTAGTGCGGATTACACCACCAGTTCAGTGACATCAAGTGGTTATGCCACAAGTATCCTTAGGAAAACTGTATATGGATTGAATTCCATCCGTATTGTTAGAATATGTCAAGAATATTTCATCTCATGACATAAAAAAAAATACATTATATTTTAGAATGTTAAACCCAAGAGTAAGTACACTGATTTTATGTCTTTATTACTGGAAATTATATGGTTTAGGTCAGAATTACAATTCATTACATAGACAAGACAGGCCTTTCCGCTTACAAGGAGTCTTCCTGCATTCAGGCTTTTCACATTTGATTTCCCCTGACCAGTTTCTTAGAGTTATTTCTTAGGATTAGTTCCCTATTTTCTCATTGTTCATTATTAGTTATCATGATCTAGTATTAGTATAACACTTCGTGTTTTACATTACATTGTAAGACATTATATTAAATCAAATCAATATCAATTTGATTGTATTTAACTAAGTATTCAATCTCTTTTATCTCTTTTTCCTCCCTCTACCCAAAGTAAAAATCCATAAATTCAACAAGTATTTTTTTCCTATAAAGGCTTATTGAGTCCATATTCTTTATTTTCTAACTTAAATGGCGTGCCAAGTATTATAATTGATAAAGTATCCTGATTATGAGGCTTTCATTGTTAATCTAGTTCATGTAATGCAGGTTGAAGGTCCAAAATCCAGTGAGGAGCTGCTAGTGATACTGCAGAGAGTGCTTGAAGAAAGTTCCCCTGTTCTAGTATCTGCTAGGCTTGATGCAGAAGAAAGAAGAAATAATATGCGCTTAAGGGAAGAGCAAGATGCTGCATACAGGGCTGCACTCGAAGCTGATCAAGTATGATTTTTTGCAGTTTATGGTTTTTGTGCTTGTTTCATATAATTTTTTGTGGTCTGTACTCAATGGGTTGTCTGTTATTTTTATCTCAACTTTCTTTGCAGAGGCCTTTATTTAGAAAGAACAGGCCTGTTAGTGCTATGGATTAATGTTGTTTATATGTTCAGGCTAGGGAGCGACAGAGAAGAGAAGAAGAAGAACGTCTTGCAAGGGAAGCTGCTGAAGCCGAGAGGAAGCGCAAAGAGGAGGAAGAGGCTCGTGAAAGAGCAGCACAAGAAGCTGCAGAGAAACAGGCTGCATTAGCTAAAATGCGTCAAGAGAAAGCTCAGTCTCTGGGTGAAGAACCTGAAAAAGGACCTGATGTTACACAGGTACAATATTGCAAGATTGATCTATGATTTTATTTTTCCTTTAGTGCCAGCATCTTTCATTAGTTTATATAAAGTTTAGCTTATATAGTTTCACTTGTATTTAAGATCTCAGCTCATATGATAAGGTTGAACTTAAAATTCTTGATGGTTTCACTTAAATGCATGATGAATGATCTTTAATTCTAGTCCTGTATGTTTTTAAATTGCTTTAGCCTCCCTCTTTAGTTTCTTTTTTTTTTTTTTCAGTTGATTTTTTGTTTAATTATGTTGTAATTTACATGACAATTACATGTATTATGTTTGATGAATGAATAGGTTTTGGTACGGTTTCCAAATGGCGAACGTAAGGGGAGGAGGTTCAACAGCACAGCGACAATTCAGTCTTTATACGACTATGTTGACTCACTGGGATGTTTAGAAGCCGAGAGTTACAGCCTGGTATCCAACTTTCCACGGGTTATGTACGGACAAGAAAAACTAGCATTGTCTTTGAAGGAAGCAGGATTGCATCCTCAGGCCAGCCTATTTGTGGAGCCCAGTTCATGATGAAACTTCCCTAATAATCTTATGAATACATGAAGATAAGATCTGCAAATAGGGAATTCTGTGGTGTTTCATTCTTCTGTTAAAAAAAAATTGACTTGTTGAACAATTAAATTGTTAGATGCATAGGTTGTCGTGCTTTTTGTAGTTTTGATTTTTCCTATTTTCATTTGAATCAATCAAACAGTTAGCAACATGTGGAGATGGTTTAGAATAATGATATATATAATATATAAAATATATTTGGCCCTTCACTTAGTTATGAAGTTCCCAGTGTTATCTGTGTGTACATTTTGTTTCTGATCATATATGTTGATAGAGCATCCGACCAGCTACAGGGTTCGCATGAGCACCACATTCTTTACTATTTATCAAAGAAAATCTGTTTTTGGTCGACTTTAATCCTTATAAAATTTATCGACTTTGATCCTTATAAAATTTATATATAGTTAGTTCTTGTATTGAAGATAAATGGTATTAAGTTCTTAGAGAGAAAAAAACGTTTTTAACGAAATGTAAAGGTTAAAATATAAAATGTTTAGGGTGAAATATAAAATAATATTTCGAAGTGGTAGAAATAGGATTGCTTCATAGGAAATAATTTTAATTAATTATACATTTTGGAAAGAATATGTAAAAAGGGGTAGCATAGGGAAAGATTTAGTTATGGTTTGAGTTGGCAAGTTTGTTAGGCCATTGAATGCAATGCAAAATATGAAAAATTTCTTGGAATTGTTGTTTGGGCATAAATGCAAATTACTACACTACTTGTCATTGCTGTTGTTTCATCATATGTGCTCCACAATGCTCTTCCATGTCAGGTAGGAATAGGTTTTTTTATGTCGTTCCGATTTTGTTGATAATACTCTTTAAGATTGATTTTTAAAGATTTAAAAGACATATTTTTCTGTTGAGAAAGAAATTACTTTTAAAATCAAGAACATTACCATCTAAAAGCCTCCAGTTGGAATCATCATGCAGATTTTTTTGAAGGTTATTTGTGGAGTGCTAGTGGTAATTTCTTCTTGATAGAATGTGGTGCTTTCAACTGTTTGATCGAATTGGCTGAAAGGTCCTTGTTCTGTGAAAAAAGTGACATACTAACCAACTGTACCCTAATATCACATCACATCTATATCAGATATTTTTTCATACACTAAATTATTAGGATACCATACAAATTTCACCCACAAAAAAAAAAAAAAATACAAATTTTTCCATGGAAAAAAAGTGATCATTGCATCACCAAGGTTCCCCAAACTGGTCCAAGATGCATAAAACAACATATCCAAATTATTATGCCTTCCAAGTTGATATTCCCTGGCAATTTGTGAAAACCTCCCAACTCTTCTTCAATTTGATGAATCAAAATGTTACTCTTTTCAATATAAGTGGATTTGATTCTTAAAGTTTAATTTCCTTTACCAATGGAAAATTCCAAAGCTGCCCAAGTAGAACTCATAGCTCATGATCATCCACAATTTCAATAAAACAAATAAATCACTCTAGACATATATCCACACATACATAAATAAATTGATGAGAGTAAAGAGCAAGCAACAAAAAATGGTGAAATGAGGAGGCAGCAACACACTACATATAAACACTTAGCAGTCTTCCCTGACAATTTTAGCCTTCTCAAGAACAAACTTGCCTTCCTTGTACTTCTGAGATTCCTCATAGGCTTTTTCATACTTCCAACCAAGAACCTGATGGCAGTCTGAACAGTAGACATCAGCCACTGTGTGGAGACCTGTCATTAGTTCCCTGTCTTCTTTTGTTCCTACACTAACATTCAATGCATGACCAAACAGAAAAGCTCTTCCACTTTTCCCCTGAAACCAGATTGGAATCACCAAGTTTTCCAAAAACTAAGTCAAAAATTAAAAAAAAAAAAAAATTTTTTTAACACAAGATTCCTTCTGTTATTAAACATGTACAAAACTCTTCTTGCTTTGTGAACAAGATATATTTATACATAAACCTTCATTTCTAAATAAATTTGACAAAAGTACCTTTGTTTGTTGGCTAATTATACAAAATTTCTTCTATTTCTTATACACAACACCCTTTTCTACTTCCATTATAACTAAATATGGTGAAACTTGAAATTATTAAACGATATAAAAAAATTTATGATCATTAGAGTAATAGAAGAAAATTAATAATTATTAATAACATGATTATCAGAATTGTTTCAAAAGTATTGCAATAAAAAAAATCAATATGAATCATTACCAATTAAATGAATAAAATATTATTTTACTTTTGTTATTCAGTTCACAAAAAATCTTTTAAAAGTTAGTTTTATTCCATCTCATCAATAAAAATTTTATAAATTTTTTAATGCAATCTTTTCATTTTGAATGCGAAATAGTTTATCTTATTATTATTCTTTTATAATACTCAAGTTCTGTTTTAAATCTTTTCTCATTTGAGAATCCAATAATTTCCTCTTATTACTGTAAAAAAAAAAAAAAAGAGAGATTTGATTGTAATGTATTTACAAAATAGAAGAAGTTTTGTCTAATGTTTAACAAACAGAGGGGATGTGCATAACAATACAAGATCTATAAAAATTAAGATTTTGTGTTCAAAGTTTGGTCATATTTATAAAATAAGAAAAATTATATAGATTTTAGAAAATTACTCTTATTAAGAAAGAAATAATGAATTGGAAGCAAACTGAAATTCTTCCAAAAATCCAATCATATCATGTGATAGTAGAATGGTTATCTTGTTTGGTGATGATAGAATAGAAGGGTATGTTGTGAACTAAACAAATCAAATGAATTGATAACAGAATAAAAGTTAAAGGTGACTGAGAGTAGTTTTCACCTGAAAGGCCTTTGAAATCACATCATCATGAAGGGCAACATGGTTTCTACAATTAGAGCAAGAGTACAATCTGGCTCCAATCACTTCCTCCATCTCAAAGATTATCCTTTTCAACAAGTTTAATCAATAGTGTTCATGGGATCATGAACCATGATCATAGCATTTTCAGTTTTCATTCAATTGTGATTTTTAATTACAATTTGGAAATGAATTTACCTGTCCCTTCTAGCAGTAGATGATTGACTCTGTCTTGCCTTCAAAGATGCCCCCTTTCCATATGCAAGTTCTCCTTTTTAGGGCTTTCTTCTGCTTCTTCAGTCACTCAGAACGTGATATTTCTCTCTCTCTCTCTCTTGCAAGTGTTAAAATACACTTCTCATGTGGGATTTGATTAGCACAGTGGTTTAATTGCAAAGTTAAAAGATTTTCTATCACATAGTACACTGAAAAGTCTCTAGAATTTCAGTGCCACTTATTTTTAAGAAACAGATGGTTGGTTGCAGAGACTAGTCTCTTAACACGTGTAATTGTGTCTAATTGTTTTGTTGTTGCTTTACATATTTGAAGAACAGAAAAAAAAATAAAAAATAGTCCTTCATCACCCACCTCCTATTTTGGATCATTATCTGTTCTCTGTCTAGGTAAATGAAACTATGTCTCTAGAAATATATAGAATTCATTTTAATTTTTTAATTTTTAATTTTTGTTTGATACACCATATTGAATATGAAATATTGTACATCTGATTATTTCATAACTTTGATCGAATAAGATATGTTAAAAGAATGAGGATAATTCACAGTAACAATTTTATAGCAGACAAACTTTATGGTTGTAACTTGTAACTGCACCACATTTGTCAAAGTCCTCCTTAACAAATGAAGGATTGAAACTGTATTAAGCAAATCTCCAATCATAAAGTATAACATGGCTGAAAGAATTATGATATAATATATATAGGTAGGCCCTTGTTCCAAACTTAGAAAAGGGTAAACTCAACAAATAAATCAACATGATGAATTATTGAGCATTGACATTGACAAATTTTTCATATAGAGGCACCAGGTATGATTACTAACAAAATTCTCTCTCCAAATACTTAACATAGGTACTGAGCTAATACTCAAACCTGTTGATTTTCGTGTGTAATGGTAAAAGGTAACATCTTGCCATCACATAAGGTAGAAAAGAATTACAAATCCAATGATGAAAAGTGGAAAACTTGAAGTGAGTTGAGATGAGGATGAGGTTGGGGTTGAGGTAGAAGCAGCTACTGGAATATTGCCAAACACTGTTGGATAGGAGGGTGCAGATGCAGGCAATGATGAACCAGGACCAGGTGCTGCATCTGTACTTTCTATTATTCCTTCACCTACAGCTATATGAAGCTTTTGATTTTTTTGGCAATGGCCACTCACACCACTAGTGAAGTAGAATTGACCCTTTGATGTAAGGTTGAACAAAGAGTTGCCATTGTTCATATACAATATAGGGTCTTTAATGTTGCACTTCTTGTAGGATTCTTCAGTAACTTGAATCACTGAATCTTGGCTTGGTGGGTATAGAAACACTGCATAAGCATATGCAATGATAACATATGGTATCAGATTTGTAATAGAAAGGAAGGGTTATTGGTGTAGAGTAGTATAAACCAAATTGAAAAACATATGGTATAGCAAATAGTTTGAACTTACAAAGGGAATCTCCAATTGTGAGATTGTGATATTGGGACCATTTTTTGTAGACTTGTGGATTTGTTGAGGTGGGTATTGCCCAAGCATCTAGATCTCCAACTTTGTATTGGTAGCCAAAAACCTTGGTTTGGATTTGGACCAATGTGAGCAAGAGAAACACCAACATTCTGCTGTGACTTGAAAGATTGTCCATCTTGGTTCTTCTAGGAGTCACACTCACATTAGATTTTAGAGTTCTCTTCTAGGACCACAAGATCTGACCAATGGAGGGTTGATAATGAGATCCAAAAAGAAGCACACCTATAAGGTCAATTTACTTGAGTGCCCCTATTTCTCTATAATTTCATGGGTCAAAATTTTGGTAATATTATAGTTCCTCCATAATACAACTTACTAATTGATCTAGTGGGTTGTCATTCATTAGATTTTTCTTTTCTTTTCCATTTAAAATGAAAACTGAACAATTCTGAACATGATAAAAGAAAGATGTTTAAGGTTAAAAATAAGCTTGCTAAGAGTAAAATACTGCTAGAGGAATATTGAATAATGTGATGGCAAGGAAGTAGTGCAGAGTGTAAAGGGTTAAAGACAGAAGAGAAACAGATAAAGACAACTATATTCACTAATAATGTGCACATGAGCCAGTTGGCAAACTATATTAGTTTATCAAGTTTCTTCTTCTTATATGGAGAGTGTGTCTCTGTGTGTATAATTGTGTCACAATATTGCATTATCATGTGCGGCTGAGAAGAAAAACAGCGAACTTCTCTAGACAAATCACATGGCTACCTAAATAGAAAATGCCTGAAATTTATTTATAAGAATTATTTATCAACTAAATTAATAGAAAAATACATATCAATAATGAATTAACAAAATTTAAATCAATCAAAGTGGGAAAAATAGCCATAACAAAATAACACTCTAAATGTAGTTATTTTTAACACACTATTAGAGTAATTTGATTAGAAATTACAAAATTTAAAGTAAAATATCCTTAAACACAAAATAGGACTCAATTTTTTCAGCAACTTTGTGAATAACACATTGTATTAAAAAATTATTGTAGATTTTTATCGTCATAAGACATTATATACACCACAATTGTAATGAACATTAAGAAAATTTTTAATTAAAATTTGTGGTAGATGGTTGTGGGAGCTAAAATAGGAAGTCAACGCGTAAGAGATGGAATAAGATAACTGGGTACAACAGTACTCTGATAAAGTAACATAACAGCCTCTGGAGTAAGTTTTAACTTTAAAAGCATTGCACACTCAGTTTTTCTTGTCAAAAAGTTTGTCTATTGTGACCAGCAATAAATGAAAAAAAGAGAAAAAATTGTACAAATTTTATGTTTAAAAAAATGTTTCTAAATTGAAGTAGAATTCCTGAATAAAATTTTTGAAGTTGCGAAGTGATGAAATAAAAAAAAAAAAAACATATAATATCCTTTTGTCTTTCATACATATATTGATTATATTAACCATGTAATATCCTTTCGTCTTTTGTACATATATTCAATTATATTTTACATTAGAAGGTTCAAAATCTTTTAAAAAATTAAATTATTTGATAAAGTTTCGATGATAAAAAATCAAATTATTTGATAAAATTTTGATGATAACAAAACTTAAGTATAAGTATATATTTATATTTGATGACTTATATTGCGTAGTTAAAATTATTATTATTATTAAAACAAGAGACACATGGTCCAAAAAGAGATAAAAGTTTTCTTATTATTTACTTTTATGATGTATTATTAATTTGATTTAAATTGATTTTATATCATATTGTGCTTTTAATGTTCAGATTTGTTCATAATGAAAATTATTCAAATTATTATGAAATATTTAAATGTCATTAATTGATTTTATATCCTATTGTGTTTTAAGGTTCAAATTTGTTCATAATGAAAATTATTCAAATTATTGACGAGTATCTCAAATATAATTCATCTATGTTATTTTAAATTTATTTTATTTTTGATATAGAATTAATCAATGACGAGTATCTCAAATATAATTCCTCTATGTTATTTTAAATTTATTTTATTTTTGATACAGAATTAATCAAGTTTAATGCAGTATAAAAATTAGAGAAATATTTCTAATTTGAGCTCTCCATACATCAGATAAAGTCAAGATTGCTCTGTTCAAGCATCACAACGGCTCCCAACGGCTAGTTTCAAAAAAACTACATATAGAGAAACAATTTCAAGTTGAAGAACAAAAAGCAAAAAGAAAAATACATCATATAATACATTGAAGAAAATATACTGAGTATCTATTATCAATTTGTTATTGAGAGCATATAGAGTTTTGGGTTGTGTGAAACTATTTTGTAATTCTTCACCCTTGTGAAGTAAACCCTTATCTTAGAGGGAGATTGGGACTGGTATAACTTGGAGAGGTTTGTGTACTCATGATAACTTGAAAAGGTTTGTGTACTCGTTATAACCATTTATGATATAGTATGATATATTATAGTCCTCTTGAACGGTTTGTTCAAGGGAGAACTAACATAACCCAAAAGATTAGGGTGAACCAATACAATTATTGCTTCATCTGTGTTTATATATTCTTGCCTTAGACAATCTTGTTTAGTGATTTTTATTTATACAGAATTGAGTTCAAATTTCATTTAACCCCTTCTGGAACCCACTGTTCATATAATATTTTATAGTAGGATCGATTAAGATATTTGTTTCCCTCTTTATATTGATATATAAACATGGATGACATAAAAAAAAATATTGATCCATAACTCAATTTGATCTTTTAACTTATGAGGATTAGCATTCAGATCTTACAATGAATCAATTGCCAACATCATAATACTATTGTAATTTTGAAACATATCTTTACTTACAAATTTAATTTAACAAACAACACTTTCTTTTTCTAAAAAGTAACACTAATTATAAAATTCTATAATTGTAAATATTCAATTCTTCCTCAATATGATATGATGTACATAGTCATTGAATTAATATGGTTGGCTACAATAATAAAATTTAATCTAAGCAAAATTATTGAAGAAATAAATTTATCAAGAATTACTTCCAAGTAACTTTTTCTTTGGGTCTTTAAGAAAAGTACTTTCTTAATTAAAAGACAGTTTTATAAGATCATGGTAATTATGAGTTTTATAATAGAAACATAAAGACCCCAAAAAAAATTAACACTTTTATATCAAACTAAAAACAATAGCATATGAAAAAGTTTATACAACAAACATTGTATTATAAATAACATTTCCCTTTTAGGTTGAAAATCAGGTCCTAGTTAAACAATCAATTGCTTAATGTTGGCTCGTGTAACATTATTAAATTGTTAAAATTGTTAGATTGGTGCTGTGACGTAAAAAGAACAGTACAACGAGAATATTTTACCATACATAGCCTATTTTTGAGGTGGTAGAATACAACAAGCCTATACAAGCTCAAATCCGATATGATTTAAAGATAATAAAAACAGTTCAATATGTAGGGATGTTATTTGTGCCCCGGGGTAGTCCCCACAACTTTTTTATCAGTTATCACGAGAATTCCGGATTAATCTGCAAACATAGCACGTTGCAGAATGATACAGCAGGGAAGCTTATTTACATCTGAATTTTTAAATGAAATAAATAATGAGATTGACTATGACATATCATTTGCACTAGCAGGGCTTTAGATAGTCACAAAGGCTTATTGTGAAGGGAAGGCTGGATCAGAAATATATATAGATATATATATGACACTTACCAAGGACTATTTCTCCTTTAGTAAAGAGAGAATTGGAGTCCAAAGTATGATTGATCACTCGCCTGGATGTACATGTACATGTACTTCATTAAAGAGGATCATAATTATCAACCTTCATGCATATTCCTCTCTTTCCCCATTTTGGTCTTGGCTGTAGACAGCAGCTAGCTGTTGTTGTAACTGTTCAAAGCGATAACCAGATCGATCATTAGTTTCACAGGCACCTTCAAAGCTTCAATTTAAATGGACTCGGCTTGGACATGAAATTTATGCAATCCAAGCAAGTAGCAGAAGAAAATCCAGAACAGATGATGAAATATAAAATCTTGTATAGAAACTAACCTGCACGTATCTTAACTTCTCATAAGTTAGTTCATCAGTCAAACTAATCATCCTGATAATACAAAGACAGAACGTGCGTTAACATCGTGAAGCAGAGAGAAAGGGTCACCAAGAAAGTACTTTATGAGCTGATATTTACTAACCGAGATTGGAGTTCTGAAATTTTGGCTAGCAGCAGATGTTCCCTCTCTGACACTGCTGTATCAACCTATAGAAAATGACGCAAATTTGAGGTAAGACATAAAGCTGATGAAAAATCGTTGTCTTGTCCTACCAAGTTTATGTCGCAAAAATAGAGGTGACTAGTTCTGAACAGAAAATTGATGTTCAGAGTAGTTAATAAAAATTAAGCGAACAAGTGAAAAGAATTAATCAAAAGAAATTTGCTTACACTTCCATTGTTTTCTGAATTGCGAGGCAATGGTGGCAACTTTCCATTCTGAGAAGCTGAAAAATTTGATTGTACTCGTTAGTTCATCCAATATTAAGGAAAAAAGATCCTCAAACATAACCAAAGAAAAATCCTTCACTCACAATCAATTGCCTCAGCAGTTTGCAAGCCATTCAACATATTCACTATAAGATCCTGGAATTAAACAGACATTCCAGTATGATTATAAATTGGTAAAAGTTACACTTAAAATTATCAGTTTTACAGCAGACAAGTAAATTATGTCATTGCTCGAACTTTAAGCTTCTCTCACCTGTTGAATAGATGTCTGCTGGAAAAGATTATGAAGATGAGGCACTAGAAATGATGCAGGAATATTGATATTGGCAGAATCATTCGAGGACTGACCAATTGGCTGAAAAGAAATACATCAAAGACAGAGAAGTGTTATTTATCAAATACAATAAATGAAATATCCTACATAATCTGTAACCAACCAAAGAATCCAAATATTCATAAAAAAGATGTTAAAGGAAGTTGGGTATAGAGCCAATGGAAATTGTACAAACCATTTGTTTGTAATCAACCATCCAATCACCAACACTGGCAGATTTCCTCATTGGAGACCCCTACATGTAATGTAACAGGAAGAGAATGTGAGCCGCCGAGGGATAAGAAAAAACATAACTATATGAACAATAATCAATTACATCATCAACTAACCTGTGACGATCGGCGTGAAACTGAACTTACAGGAATATCCTATGCAATAAGATGAAGTCAGTTACGGTTGTCGAAAGGGACAAATTGATTAATATGAAAACTCTTACCTTCACCAGATCCAAATTTTCTGATGTCACTGAAAACCGTCCTTTAATTTGCACTAGATTAGCCTTGTTAGATTTATCATCCAAGGAATCTCTGAATCCTGGCAAGAATTGGGGAACAGAATAAACACCAAGGTTTAAGATGGCTGATTAAAATATACTAGAACTTGTACAAATAGCCTTACGGTGTACATGATGATTCAAATACCTCCAGAAGATTTTATTGGAGCTGATAAACTATTTGCTGAAGCTCGGTTTGGAAGCATTAATGGACCACTAAAGCTTGGAGCTCGTCGAATATCACGATTACTTTTCTCACCTGAGGACTGATTTTCATTCTCAAACCTAAAATAAAAGCATTACAAATTTTAACAAGCAAAATATCGCATTATTGATGACATGAAAACCTCAATCACCAAGCAGCACAAAGAGCGGAACAAAAGAGCACACATTGGATTTATTCATTCAAAATTCAAACTACACATTTTACACAGTACATTTATGGACAACTCAAGCAATATAGAAGGTATAAAGATTATCCAGAAAATACGCACATTACAAATATAGACTTTGAACTTACTAGAACTCAATAAAAATAAAATAAGCATGATTGGTTGCCTTGTTTATAGGTCACCAGAAATACTTTTTAAATTAAAGGCTATTCCACATTATCAGATGTAATTCCAAATGGAGAATGTATGCCAACTTGGCCCGTGTGCACACATGGATCAACTCACATAGATGCGAGTTACACTCACTCTTCTACAGTTTAATATCTTTCCATCGGATAATAATTATCATAAAATCTAGTACATCCAAAGCTTTCCAATTGGTTGCGCCACTATGCTCGCACAAGAATTACTGTAGAAGATGAAGTAAGATTCTGAAGAAAGTGCAAAACATTTTGAACAATAAATAACTTGTGGGTAGTAATAGGTTATAAATTAAATTAAAGTTTTCTATATACATTTATAATTTACTAAGTAATAACATATATTATTTTGTAGACATTACCTTGTCTAAATTATAGTATTTTGTCATTGATTAAAAATGAACGTAAGCTATTCATGAGTTTTAAAAGCAAAGCCTAAAAGATTTATATTAAAAATCTGAATTCAAACTTTGAGCCTCTTTGTTTAGTTTCAGAAACAAGTTTATTTAAACATTTAACAAGCCAAGCTAAAAAAGTTATGAACAACTCAACCCTTTTAAAGCCTTATTATCGGCATTTCTTACACACATGAAGGTGAATCACCTCACAAAACTTCCTATAAAAACATTTTAGCATCATTTAGTTCTACAATCTTTAACAACTACGACAATAACCAAGCTATTTTATATTATGGTTTACTACACAAATCAAACATCGTCATTATATTCTATTGCAAGTCGTGTTTATAGGCAAACCATTGACCTCTAAACCCTTCTAATGATTTCACTGTTGTTTATCTCAGTCTCTTCTACCTTTAACACTACCCTCCAGCTGATCCACTTTCCATAGTAGGGTATATACACATGCTCAAACCAAAAAGCAATCTAGAAGTGAAATGCCTCCAAAGATATGAAGTACAGAACCAATATAACCCACTCATCCTCCTTTTCTTACGAATTTTACTTTTTAATCTTTCACTATATATACAGTTTATATTGATGATATTACTTTACTAAAAAAAAGCTATCTTCTAAATATTACTTTTGTCCTTGAAATTAAGAAATTGATTTCCTTGACTTCTTGGCCCAATACTCCCAACAAATTTAGCAAGCACAAAACAGTTCCAAATTTTGGTAGTCAAGACAAACTAAAAAAAGTATCTCAACTTGCAAATTAATCAAGTACCAGGTCATGGATCCTATACTTTATATAAAGCAGCATATCTTCAACACTAGCACATCAAAGGCTACTATTTTTCATCTTTCTTCTACTAAGAGACTAAAATGCACAAGGGACAATGGTGGTGTGGAAGGAAATAGCTCCTGACTACTAAAACAATACAAAGGCAAGGGCATTATACTAGGGGAACCATTGCCCCTCATACAACTTATTTGAGGGAAAACGGGGTAATCAAGACGAATATATTTAATTTTATATTGAAAACTAGCCTTGTTTACTATTTTATGCGATAAATTGAAAGATGTCTGAAGGGCTATATTGAAATTTTGCACTTATAGTTATAACTCTTTATTTAGAGGGTAAGCCTTGTTACAGTAGTAAGCTTGTTACTTGTGACCTGAAGGTCACAGGTTCAAATCCTCGGAACAGCCATTCAGCTTTTCAAGGTAAGACTGCATACATGTACCCTACTCAGACCCCCACTGTGTTGGAGCCCCATGCACTGGACCACCTTTTTTACCCCACACTTCCTTTCCCCTTTGATCATCAAATATAGGGAAGGCAATTTATTTCCATTCCTTTCCTCCATTTCCTTTTCCATTCCATTTTCTCTCAAACTACCAACACCAGCCAATATAAAAACTCCAACAAATATATAACTTGAAAACAGAATGTACCTTTCAAATGCACGTCCTTTTTCAGATAAAGAATGACCAAGCACTGAGCCAGGCACCAGGGGTCCACTTTGGGTTTTACCAAGTTTCACTGATTGTGATTTAATTTTGCTTGCTCCGATATCATTCTCTGAAGTAGACGATGTTGCTTCAGCCACTGATCCATTTCTCTTCTCACTCTGTGGTAAGTCATTACTACCTACTTGTAATGCAAACTCATCTTGTTGCAAGTTATTTGAATTCTTTTTGTCCAGAGAAGACTGGAAATCACTTGTACCCTGTCATGACAAACAACAAAGATTTTAAAAAACGTTTTTAAGGTATAGAAAGTTTAGAAGAGTTGATCAAACCTTGTAAGAGCTGAAGAATTTGTTTTCATCTTCTTCCCTCATCTCTCCAATATCATCATCGTCTTGCATCTAGTAAAATTGAAGACATTTGTCAGATCAAGAGAAAAACTATTCAAGTAAAAACAATATAAAAGAAAAATAACATACCAATGCAGCTTGAGCTTTCAGATCATCAATATCGAAGTTCCATGCACTAACTCCCCGATGATATTCACTCTAGAAAGCAAAATAAATAAGTGGATTAGATTTTGATGGTTGTAGAAGTAACAAGGCTATTTTTCCTTGATCTACGTGTTAATGGGTGTTAACAGAGAAACTTCAAAATGCCAAGCTTCCAGAGAATAAATCGTTATCTCACTTGAAAAGACCTTTTTCAGAGCGAGGACCAATTGCATAAATTCCTATCGTTTATAAAGACTAGAGACGACTTGGTAGAGCTTTGAATTGACACAGGCATTTCAATCAAGAAAAGCACTTTTATTTACTTGATCATTGTTTTTTACATGTTGACGTAAAAAAATAATGGAGATTTTAAGCTGGGGAGGAAACAGAAAACTTTTATTAGAGGTGTAATAAACTGGAAACTGGAGATTTTCCAAGGAAACTATGCACGAGCAGGAAAAAAACATAATTTTAATGACAGAATTGTTTATTTTTTTATAGAAATGTTTTTCAAGAAAGTACTTACAAAGAAAATTGCATACCAAGGCCAAAATAAGCATGAAATCTTGGTTACTGTATGTAAGTGTTGAAATTGTTACTTTAGTATTTTGGTTGCAAATTGCACAAAATAAATGTTTAATTTTGGGTTTATAATGAAGAATTCAATTAGTGATGCAAGTTTCAATTAGTTGAGATATAAATAAAAGATGAAAAATGAAGATAGACGGGGGGATTAAGAAGATTAAGTACATAGAGAAACTCATAAGCCAAGGAGTGGCGTGAAAGATGGCGTCCAAAAGGAGAAAACAAAGAGAATATTGGGAATGCCTCAGGAGAATGAGTGTCACTCCCCAAATTGTGTAGTCTAATTTACAGTATGAGAGTAAATAGACAAATATTGAAGCAATGTCAACTAGAGGTATACCATTTTTAAGTATGTAATAACGCACTGTATCAATCAACCAGACTTGAATATTCTATCCAGGTTTCAAGCAGATAAGGAAAGGGGAGGATGGACAAACTTAGATAACATCGGTCATTCGTGAAAATGTTCTTGTAAATCATTAACTACATATCAACATCACATGAAAAATAAAATCTGATATCAGCCTTACTTGAGATATAGCCTCTTGTTCTGCAGAAGGCATTTTCTTCAGTGCTAGCTGAGCTGCATCTTTAAGCTGCAAGGTTTTTGTGTTGTCAAGCAAAGCAAAAGCAACAGATTAAGTGAAATTATATAACAGCCATGCAGTGAAGTACGCATGATATCAAACCTGGAGAGATTTGACACGGTTCCACAGAGGTGGTAAATCAGCAAATAATTTCTTAACAGAAAGCTCCGGAGGCTTAGCTTGTCTGAAGAAGGAGTGTTTGAGCAACTTCTCCACGGTTGGCCTCTTTGTTTGATCTTTTACCAGGCACATAGCAACCATTTCCTTAAAAGACTGGTCACAACTGGAAATACTTTAATTAGACTGCTACTACTCCTACTATAATAATAATTATTATTATTCTTATTATCAGTGGTGGAAACACAAGCATGGCATTTCCGTGTGTCCACGTTTCTCTTATGCTAAATTTGATATATTGAACAATTCATCTAATTATACATTGAGATGAAAATTAAATTGTTCAATATTTTTTTAAATGTGTGTCTCTTTAGCAGAAACATAGTCACTATCATGTTGTATGTTCGCATTTAATAAACCTTGACGGTAAACCAAATAAAGCCTCAAATGCATTTAATTCCGAAGTATTGGTCTAGGCAGAAAGAACACCCATACCTTGGAGAACTTTCTGTCACGATCATAATCAAGCCCAGGAGGAGCATTCTGAATTGTCATCAAAAGAACCTACACAAAAAAAACTAACTCTGAATCCTATTTCACCCGCACATCACAACAAATTACAAAAACCTACAACCCCAAGAACATAACCATTCTGAACACGCTGCAGCAAATAAATACCAATTTGACATACCTTCATGGGAGGATACTTGGAGAAAGGTGCGTGACCATGAGCCAACTCCAACGCCGTGATTCCAAAAGACCAAATATCCGCTCTGTCCAACCCAATCCAATTCAAACAAATAAGAAACCAAGTTTTAAACAAAACTTAGACGCAGTTACTGAAGTACTTTCAGTGTTTCTTCAATTAGAATTAGAATTGGAGTTTCTCTCGTAAATACGCATAACACGGTCCACATAAATTCACAAGCTAACAAGGTTAAATTAAACTCCAATTCTAATTAAACAACACTAAAAATTGCAGAGTTCTATCCAGAAGAAAAAGAGCACTAACTGACTTGAAATTATAACCGGTTCCAGGCTGCAGCACCTCCGGCGCCATCCTGCAAAAACGCGAACACTGAAACATGAAAACCAAATCACGAAGCACAAAGAGCAACCGAAAACGGCAACGGAAGCGAGAGAAGCACCAGCAGGGAGTTCCGACGAAGGTGTTCCTGGAGCGCTGGCGGTCGCCGTTGTCAAACATGCAAGCGGAAACGCCAAAGTCGGCGAGCTTGACCTGGCCGTTGGAATCGAGGAGAATATTGCCGGCCTTAACATCGCGGTGAATGTGTCCATGTCGGTGGAGGTACTCGAGCGCCTTTAGAGTCTCCTTGAGGATAGATCCGATGGCCGCCTCTTCGAATCCTTCCGGATACGCCGCCTTCATGAGATGCAAGCAGGAGCCCTGCGCCATGAATCCCATGACAACCCACAGACTGCGGTCCACGACGAAGGAGCAGAACGCCCTGACGACGTTTGGATGCTCGATTAGGCTCATGGTCTGCGCCTCCCTCCTTATGTCATCGAGATTGCTGTTGCAGCGATCCAGATCCAGACACTTGACGGCTACCTCCTCGTTGTAGGGAAGGTAGATTGCTCGGTAGACGGTGGCGCTGGCACCGTAACCAACTTCTTCTAGAAGCTTGTAATCGGCGGGATTGGCCGAGTAGCTTCTGCTCCCCATTTGTAACTGAATTCAGTTATGCAAGACCTAAATTGACCCTCACCTCGGGTTGACCGGCATCAATTGAATTGGAGAGTAGAAGAGACTCTGGAGTGTGTGCTAATAAAAATAACAATAATAATAAGAATAAGATTTGTTAGAGTGGTGAGAAGGAGTAGAGTCTTAGGAGTAGAGAGGAATGACGGTGAGGGGTGGGCACACCAACAAAACAACAACGCCCATTTCTAACGCCTGACATGTTCCTTCTTCCTCGTCCTCTCTCTCCTCTCCGCTTCCGACTCTTCCAATGGGACCCTCCATTCTTTTTTTCACTTTCTACTGCCTGCCCTCAACTTTTCCCAATAATTCTTCTCATTTCTTTTTTTCATTTACTTTACCATGCTTTATTAATTATAAAGGTACTTTTTATTAATTATTCAAATTCAGAAAATGTATTTCCACCTTGCTAAATAAAAGTTTACTCCCACAAATTGACTTTTACAGTATTCGTTGTAAATGTTAATGAAATAGTATACATTGTATTTTGTCGTTGGTAACAAGTGGATACTTTTTTTCTCATTCGTAATTAATTGGTTTTAAAATTAAGTAAAATATAACAAATTATGTTAAAAAAAAGTTTATTGTTTAATAATAAATAAAATTCGTTTCTTTTTATCTGTTTGGTTATTTTAGAAAATAATATATGAATTAGGGAAGAAAAATAGAGGTTAAAATTATTCGTGATTTCGTAATGTCGTATTCGTTTTTGTTTGTTTATCTTTCGTTTGTGATATGTACATAAACTATTTAAGAAAGAAGTGTTGGTATGTTTTCTTTAACAACTTAAAATGTATACAAATAAAAAATATTACCGATTAATAATATTCTTGAGACGTCTTTTTAACTTACTTTCTTATGTATTCAGTTCATTCAAAATATAGTAATGAATGGTATTTTAAACTTTTAAATTACAAAATTAAAATAGATCTTAGAAGTTAATACTTTAAAATTATATTACATAAATAATCATTGATATTTTGTATCATTGATTATTTTTGACAAAATGAAATAAATAGTAAATATAATATTGAATCATCATGACCAAATGACGAAGGACAATGTAGACCTACCATACAATCAACAATAATTTAATATCTGAATCTCTTTATTTACAATATAATAAAATTATTCATAGTAATATTTTGAGAGGTAATTATTTTTTTATTAAATATTAATAAAATAAAATAAAGATTTATATATTATATAATTTATAATTTTTATATTATATTTTTTTAACTTGACATGCATATTTATATATTGTATAGAAAGAAAGTGTGTTATTTATCTAAATTTGTTTTTTATGTTTTTTTATATAACTATTAGAAATATATTGATTAATATTGACGATAGAGAATATTAAAAAGTGATCACAATTAGTTTTTCTAGGAAGACTGGAACTTCTATATTAGAAATAAATATCAAGGTTGATGGACTTATTCTTCAAACAGAATTGACAATAATATAATAATATAGGTATACATAGAAGGAATTTGGAAAGTTTGACATCACTATATATTTTAGTTAATGTTTTATTTTTATCATAGTGAAATAGAAAAGTGAGAACAAATATTATGTAAAAAGATTATCATATCAAATAATATATAAATCATTATTTATAATTTATAAAATAAATATCCCTATTATTGCAGGTCTTGTTTTGGGTGAAAAAAATTTGAAATGTAGTTTATGTTGTCCATATTTAAAAAACAAATAACCATGTTTCCACGGTTGAAGCAGATAAATCTTTTAAGATGATAATCTTTAGCATAATGTTTCTATCCACACTTAAGAAACCTAGTTCGATTATTCATAACTTTGTTGGAATTTCCCTTAAGAAAATTAACTGATTGAGGTTTTCATTGGAAGAGATTATAGGGTTTTTTCTCATTATATTTCTTTTTATTTGGTTGAGGTCCGAAATATTTTGGTTTATTAGTTTGACTGCTTTCAAAATATGGGTGATAAAAGAAAGTATAATACTTTTGTAATTCTTCAAACTTAGAGGCATATTCTCCTAATGACATATTCCTTTGTTTTAATTGCATAAATTCAAGTTCTTTTATCCTCCTCATACCACTTAAAAATACTTTTCAAATAATTTTGTTCTAAATACTTTCAAGGTAATTATTATTCTCCCTCCTTCTAGCAATCTCCTAGTATTATCCCATCAATATTTAGTCTCTCCTATCAATATAAACATAACATAATTTATCTTTTGATTGTCAAAACAATTCATAACTCAAAATATTTTCTTCCATTTTCTTAGTCCACAATTTAGCTTTTTACGGTTATAACCTCAGGAGAAATGTAGAGGTTTTTTTCTCCTAAATTCAACTAAATCTTATGATTTAGTGGTTCCTTCAAGCCTTTATCTCTTTAATAGTGCAACGGCCCATGTTTCTTATAGTTTGTACTGGTTATGACTACTCTTCCTATTAATTTTCATATGGAATTGTACAAATTAGTATTCATAAAAAATCTTTAGATGGACTCATTTCATAAGTCTCACATGAAACTTTGTTTTCACCTTTATAAATAAATTTAATGTTCACTATCAAATCATGGATTGATATATTATAAATATCATGAATGATTTCATTGTAAAAATACAAGTAAATTATCTTGCAATGACAAGACATTATTAATAAAACTTTAAAGCAAGATATCTCACACAAAATATATTTCCATACTTTTCAACTTTGTAAGCAATATACTCGTAGGACCATAAAAATTATAAAAGATAAATATCCAATAGTAAAGGATATATTAGGAACAATGTAGGTTTTAGCAACCTAAAGAGCATCATTCACTAAAATAAATGTATTAAGGCAAAATAGAGATTACCTCATAACTAAAACCTAGAACATGTATATGCATTTTTCATTAATTATACATTTAATGTCATGTTTACTATCAAATGGACTTGAGTGACAAATTGTCTTTGTAGGCATCCCCACTCTCCATTATCGGCCAACACATATTAAAAGAAAAATAAATACTTAAAGGTGTTGCTGTGAAATCATAAGTGTATTTAGAGATAGAAGATCTGGAGTATGACTGTCTTACTTAAGAATATCTTGGTCTTATGTAAGAGCACCAATTACTTGGGTTGTTTGGGTTGTTTTTAATAACTACACCTATTCTCATTGCACTATGACTTAATTAGACTTCATCAAAATTCAATTTGATATTATAAGATATAAAAGGGGTCTAAATATTATTTGTAGGTTAATTTTCCATCTTTTTCATGCAATAACAAGAGATTAGGATATGTACGAATGGTCCCTTGAGAATACCATGTATGCAAATCATATTTAAGTCTACTAGAGGATTGCAAACATTTAAGATTGATTTCTATTAATAAAATGTTGGTTAAATATGTATTCATATGGATAATGAATCTCATGTGAATTCCCAATTATTTTGAATAAGGATAATGTCTCAAAATGTGAAAAATGATCTCAACTTGACCAGGACATCTCGTCTAAAAGGATCAATATGCAAGATGATAAGAAAACATTTTCCTAGTAGTTGACAATAATAAGTGGAATATTTATCAAATAAAATATTAAATTATTTTCAAGACCTTAAATTTTCATATATTCTCTCGATAGGATTCATATAAGAAGTGTAATTGAGTATCCATTTGTAAGTTGAAGTTGATCTGTAAATGTCTTAGAACTTTTTCTTCCATATTAAATATATTTAGTAGTTGTATTTAAAGTCTACCAAGGTTCTAATTTTGTTGATTTTATATATCTTTATACTTAATTAAGAGTCCAAAAACATGATAAATGAGATCTCATAAGAGAGTTTCATATGTACCAAACCAAATTATATACTGTTAAAGACCCACAAATCCAATGTCTTAAGGTGGTGTCATTCCCTTATGTGGGTTTGTCTCAGTTCTCATTGTATTATGAAAATAAAGAGAAGAACAAAGATGAACAAAAGACATGAGAATGAATATATGCTCTCTGTTTTTTCTGTGTATTTCATTCAAAATAAAGAACTGAATATATACAAGTATTGTACCCATTCTAGGTATAGCTAAATAAAGAAAACAAAATAAAATTATTACAATCTGATAATGTCATAAAAACAAATAAACAAAATTGATGATAATTTGATTCTACCATAAAGACAAAATCAAATAATTAGTTTCCTTCTAGAAGCCTTCTATCCATATCCTCTGAAACCCCCCGCAAGTTGGGGAGCAAATATTGATGAGACCCAACTTGGAACAAATAATCTTGAAAGACTGAGGACCTAAGGCTTTAGTATAAATGTCTGCTAGTTGCTCTGTGGTGGAAATGGAAAGCAAATGAATGAGACCCTTTTTCAACTTTTCTCTAACAATATGACAGTCTATTTCTATATGTTTGGTGCGCTTATGAAACACTGTATTTGCTACAATATATCTTGCTGAGTCATTTTCATAATATAAAAGAGATGGTTGCTCAAAAGGAACTTTCAAATCTTGAAGAAGATAGACTAGCCATTGAATTTCACAAGTAACAGTGGCCATTGCCCTGTATTCAGCTTCACAGGAACTTTTTGATATTG
>Ga0209489_104061_pt1 | contig 27510 bp, 13 predicted proteins | sample SiratrowhiteBW_FD_187527 | JGI IMG/M metagenome (GOLD analysis project Ga0209489, IMG submission 187527) | Root nodule microbial communities of legume samples collected from California, USA - Siratro white BW (SPAdes) (version 2) | ecosystem: Host-associated > Plants > Roots > Nodule | place... | reverse complement strand
AAAAAAAAAAAAAAGTTGAGGTCACGAAAATCCCAAAACCGCAAATCATACCACCATAACACATTGGCACTACCAAATACCAAACCAAATTTGCATGCAAAGTTTTCTTCCACTCTCCACTCCAACCCCAACAGCCAAACCACTCCTACTCCGAACTGTGAATACAAACAAACAATCCAAACGAGAGAAAACATGCTACTCCATCCCGTGCTTTCTCTCTCTCCCTTTCCCTCTCTCGTTTCCAACCGTTCGCACCGATTTCGTCCTCGTCGGAGGCACTTCGCTCCCCGTCGCGCCGTCCAGTGCGCTGCCTCGGCCTCCGGCGGCGACGATTTCACCGCCAAGTCGGGGTACCTGTTCGAGCTGAGCGCCACAGAGGCGGATTCGCTGGCGGAGTACCGGATTCCAGCAATTGCGGCCATTTATTGGCGGAAGCCTCTGCTTGTGGCTCGCCGGTTGGTCCAGACCGGGCTCGCGTTCGGGAAGTGGTTTGGTCTTCGCTACATCGACACTCTCATGGACCGCTCGGAGTCAATGTTTCAGGTTTCGTAATGCTCTTTTTATTTTGCTTGTGAATTCACGTTCGAGGAGGTGGTTTCGTGTTATTGGAGTAGTGAATTTTGAATATTTTGTTGGAAATGGTGTGTTGTTATAGTTAGCAAGTAGGAATTTGTAGGACATAGTTTGTATAGCTGGAATTGAGCATTTTGAAAGCTTTTGAAGGGAATGATCGTTATTAGGGTGGAGAGTATTTTTGAAACCTATCGAATAAGACTATGTCTGGATAAACTTCTCGTATGCAGTTATAGAGTAGAAAAAAACTTAAAATGAATTGAACTTCTCTCAGAGCTTTTATAAATGTTGAGTTCATAAGTTGATTTTAGTTTATGGTAAAAATTTATTTCATTGTATCTTTTTATTTTCTTTTCTTATAAGTGTTTACAAAGAAGTTTATTCAAATAAGGCCTAAGTGAAGATTCTTGAGATTTTTTACTTGTGATTTGTGTTGGAAAGAATATATATACATATATATTTATTTATTTGTTCTTTTGTTTTGCAGGTTAGAGCTGCAGAACTAAGGAAAATATTGGTAGAGCTTGGGCCGGTATGTAATGCTGGTTATTTTTTAGTATGTTGAACTTTTTTTTTTTCTTTAACATGTGCATTTTTTATCTTTGAACATTGGCATTTCTGGATTGAGTATGGCGTAATGGCAAGGGCATTGATGTTATTGACCTAATCATTCTTCCAAACTGATAAATGTTGTGACAGCAGTTGTGAATTTGTTGTCTATCTGTTTTGATTTTTTTTCTCATGGATTTTTTGTTGTAACGAATTTGTTGGATTTCGGCCCTGTATGAGTAACAAATTGATTCGAGTTTGAACATTTAGGGTAAGTTTGAATTCTCCCCTTGAAATGGAAAGGGGACGGGGGAGTTCAGAATTTTAAATTTTAAACAGAAAACTAACTCTTAAAACTTTATCCTTAGTTTTTTGGGTAAGCAAATTGTTCCATACCATAATTTCACACATCATTTTTTCCTCTCTCTGTCACTACTTTTATCTTTATTTTTCATCTGAATCTTATTTTATTTTCTTGTAACTTGTTCAACAGTGGGACAAAATGAATCAAATGTTTCAATTTCTAGATATTGTTCCTCTAAACTTGGAGGTCTTTCTGATAATGTCATTTAAACTGTGTTTACTTAAATCTGATGAACATGAACCTTTTTTTATCCTAGAGCTATATCTGTTTGTGACACCTCAACAGTCTTTTTAAAGTGCAAGGGTGTCCACATAAGTTCCCTATTCTAGGTAGGTATAGGGGGAATATAGAATTTTAAAGACTAAAGTGAGTCTTGAATATTACTAATGACAAAATGGATGAATACTGTATTGATGCACAAGATGAATAATAATTTAGTTTAGTAGCGGTTTTTGTTAAATCAGCATGACCTTGAGCCAAAATTTCTTATTTCTTAATTGCTATTTTATACTACTTTCTTGCAGGCATATATCAAAATTGCGCAGGCTATATCATCTCGTGCTGTAAGTTTTGTTTTATCTGTCACATTAAAACTGATGCGAATGTTCTTTTGTTTTTTCTCATCTTTTTGATCCTTCTTCTTAGTCTTTCCTGTTATTATATGTCAATTGCCACCTAAAAGAAGATTATAGGCGAAGGAATTCAATGAAAAATTGTTGGCAATAAAGCTTTACACTTCCATCCTCATTATGCTGTTTAAAACTATTAAAACTATCTATAGCATAACCAGCTGTCTAGAATTAAACATTTAGAATGCCGTATTTCTAAATTTGTGCATTTCAAACCTTCTCCATCTTGAATCAAATGTCCTAAACACAAATACCTAGAAATATTACATATGATGGTCTGATTATGTTAGATGTGGTTGATTTACAGGTTTGTGATTTGAACAGGTGTGATGTTCTGTCAATTATTTGAATATTGTATTCCGAATTTGTTTACCAATTAAGATTTAGTATTCAAATACAGTTTCTAGTGTGTACAGATGCTGGAAATACTGGAATCTGTTATATTGAAATGTGACTTTGCTCATTTTCTGTTAAGATCACACACTTTAATTTACAGTGACTGTAATTAAGATATGCAATTTGAAAGAAATTTTCGTTGTAGGATTTGATACCACCATCATATCTAGATGAACTCTCATTGCTACAAGATCGAATAAGTCCATTTTCCTCTGAAGTTGCTTTTAGTATGATAGAACAAGAACTTGGTTTATCTTTGGTAGAACTTTTCTCAGAGATTTCACCTGAGCCTGTAGCTGCGGCATCCCTTGGGCAGGTTCATTTCTTTGGCCATCTTTGCAAAACTCTTTTTTGGTAACAATTGCAGTGATTCTGAGAGAACGTGTATGTATTTCTTAATTTTAAATTTTATTCCCTTAAACTTGGAATTTCTGTCTCTGAAGCATAGGTTTATCAAGCTAGGCTTCGCAAAACAGGACAGATTGTTGCTGTTAAAGTGCAAAGACCAGGAGTTCAAGCAGCAATTTCCCTTGACATATTAATCCTGCGGTTTATGGCAGGATTGGTTCGGAGAGCTGGCAAATTTAATACAGATCTTCAGGTGAAGTTGTATATGACAATGTTTAACTTGTGGAACATAAGAAATTTGACTATATTAACACAAAAACGGTTATGATTGCTACTGATGCCTCATAACTTCAAGACCAGTTGATATGGAATTATTTATTTTTCTATGAACTCAGTTTTGGGGGGAGTGAGGCATAATACATATTGCCTATATTGTATCCTTCTGTCTTGTATCTATCTGCATGTCTATGTTATATTTTGAAGTTCTATATTGCATTGGTTTATTAAGCATGGATTCCTATATATGCAGGCAGTTGTTGATGAGTGGGCATCGAGTCTTTTCCGGGTATGAATTGTTTTATTGTATTTTCACCATAATGATGTTCTATATAGAGTATGTGTGATTGCATTTGATAGAGAGTTAAGAAGAACATGAATGAGGGCAAGAAAGTCTAAAGAGGAAAGGACTTTCTAGATCAAGGAAGTATGTTTCGTTGCTAATCATGCTTCCTTAATATAGGCAGTCCTTTCTTCTTTAGTCTTACAGGGCCTCTATCATGCTCTTCTTAGTTCCCTATCACTACATTACACAATAATATGAAATTGTTTTCACTATTTATTGTACAAACTTATTGAAACATAAATGAACCGGAAAACTAAGTGAACTTTGTAACTAGAATTGAAAATAGAAAATGAAAACATAAAGCATTTTCTCAAACGAAATGGCCCTTAATTTATCTGAATCTTTTATGTCTACATCATGGCTGTAATTGAATTTAAAATCCAAGTCAAAACTGTTTCAAAGTCAAATACTGTTACGTCATTCTTTCTTCCCCTTTGTTTGATTAAAATTGTTTGTTTAAAAAGATGCTAAAACTGTCTTTTGACTACAAAACAAAGTTTATTTTATTTAAGCTGATGACAATAAATAAATGATATGATATGCCTATAAATCATATCTAGTATTCGCGTAACTATGCTAGGAAACGAAGAATTATTTTGTTGATAATAATCACACCAATTACATTCTCATCACCTTTGGTTGTAAAGATCAAACACTTTTAAAATAACAAAATGAAAATATGCTGAAGTGAATAGGAGGATTCTAAATATATTTTCTCCTAAAAGTTATGAGATATTGTTATTCTATCTAGTCATTTTCTATATACAACACTCTCCGTTAAGTTGGTAAATGAATATCAATCATTTCTTAACTTGCCTATAGTATCCTGGAATTTATCATGTGGAAGTTCTATAAGGACATGGGTTGTAACTACAAGACCTTTTGTCAAGATTAACTTTTGCCGGTCAATTTCAATATGTTTGATCTTATCATAATGTATTGAATTATTGACAATGCTCATGGTTGACTTGTTATCATAGTACAATTACATAAAGATGCCAAGCTTTATTTTAAGGTCATTTACTATGATTTACATTTAAAGTTCTTTACACACTTTGATCAAGGGCTTGAAATTCTATTTCTATCTTAGAATGAAATACTCTATCTTGCATTTTGCTTCTCAAGATTATTCTCCAAGAAACATATGGTATCTAGATGAGTTAGATTTGTTGTTAGTAATAGAACTTTTATAGTCTGGTTCACTATATATCTTTAGGGTCAAAATGTCTTCTCTCTTGAACATTAGCCTCTTTCCTAGGCTTGACTTCAAGTAATAAGAATTTTGTCAGCTACTTGGATGTGTTCTTTTTTTTGGATCATGCATACATTGACGTACCACACTAAGTACATAAGAAATGTATGGTCTTCTACGTGTGATAGATAAAAAAGTTTTCCTACCAATATCTAATAATGGGTCTTTTCTATTGGAGACTCCCTTCACATCCAATTTTATGATTTTGTTCAATACAATTCATGACATTCTTCATCACAACTTCATTTTTTTAGGAGATCAAATACATATTTTCTTTTGAAAATTAAAATTCCTTTTTAGAACAAGCAATATCTATTTATAAGGAAATACTAGAGCTTTCCTAGATCTTCCATTTCAAATTGGGTTGCCATTTTTTCCTTTAAAGTTAGTTTCTTTGTTAGACGATCTCTTGCAATAATCGTATCATCCACATAGATTAGTGAAATAGTGAGTTTACCTGTATCAAAGTGCTTTACAAATAAAGTTTTTGCTTGTATCCTAAGGAAATCATTGCTTTCGTATTCAAACTATGTTCTTGGAGATTGCTTAAAACCATATAAAGCCTTCTTAAGGAAGCATACCATATTCCTTCCATTATGTATTTCAAATCCTAAAAGAATCTCCATGTACACTTTTTTTTCTAGAGTTCCATGAAGAAAGACATTTTTCACATCCAATTGGTGTAAGTCTTGACCAAAATGAGTTGCCATAACAAGAACAACTCGAACTGTATTCATCTTTGCTACAAGAGCAAATGTTTCTCTATAGTCAATTCCAAAAGTTTGAGTATATCCCTTTGCAACCAATTTGGCTTTGTATTTTGTCTATTGTCTTATATTTCATTGTAAATATCCATCTGCACCCCATCCTCCTTCAATGGCAATAATAAAGTTTTGATGTTTAGGGTTTAGGGATTCAGTTATCCTCACCTTCGAGTCAAACAACTCTTATTGTTCCAGAGTCAAAATGTGTTGTTTCCTCACCGTGGGTTGGTTCAATCCCATTGTGGTGACTTCACTTAGATCTTAAACCGTATGCAAAGACAAATATGGTAATGACATGAAGGAAAACTCTTTTGCTTCAAGTGCTTGCTTCCCTTTAAGTGGTTGGCTGACAAGAAAATATTTTATTTCATCAAAGGTAACATCCATGGTGATAAAGATGCAATGACTATGAAGATGATAACATCTGTACCCCTTTTTATTAGAAGGATAATCAACAAGTACACATTTAAGAACACTAGAATATAATTTGTTGCGGTTAGGATTATGAGAGTGAACAAAAACAACACATCCAAATACTTGACAAGATAAAGTTGCACTAGGGGAGAAGAGGGAACAAAAATTGTTGAGACTCAATAGGACCAGTGTCATTAAGACACAACTGAGTAACCTATTGATGAGGTATGTAACAATTATCATAACTTCTCTCCAATAGGTTTCGGAAATGGACATTTGGGAAAAGAGTGCTCTAGCTACTACTAGAAGATAATAATTATTCCTTTGAGCAACCTTGTTTTGTTGTGGAGTGTTTACACATGTTAATTCAAGAATAATATCATTATAAGAAAACAATTTGTGGAATTCATGATTCAGCTTCTGATGCTTTTTTCCAAATTGATTTTGGATAAGATGAAAAAAAAAAATAAAAAAAATAAAGATTTGAAAGACCTCAAATTTACTTTTCATAATGTATGTCCGTCTAACGTGGGTACAATCACCAATAAAAATAACAAACCAATTTGATCTGGAAATAAATTCTAAAATAGGTTTTAAAAATCAAAGTTAATTAAGTCAAATGGAAAATTACTCTTTTTACCACATATAGGATAGGATGCACAGTGCTTTGATAACTGACAAATATCACATTTGAAAGACGCAATAGACTTTTTGGTAAACTAATGAGGAAACAAGAATTTGACAAGGTTGAATGACAGATGTTGAAGTCTTCTATGATGAATCCACATTTGGAAACTTGGCCCATGATTTTATGTTGATTGCTAGCTTATGACTGGTAGTGGCTGCTTTTTACATGGCTATGGCAATAGGACTCCCAAGATTGGGAGCTCTAATACCAACTTGAACTATAGAACATTGATTACAATCACACTAATTACATTCTCATCATGTTTATTTGTAACAATCAAACTCTTTAAAATAAGGAAATAAAAGTATGCTTAAATAAATAGGAACAATCTAAAGATGTTTTCTTCTAATCACTATGGAGATATTGGTGATATTTTTATTCTAATATTCCTCTATTTACAACATATTCTAATAAATATAATTCTAATAAGATATTCATATAATTTTAAATATCCTAATTGAATTAGGCAATAAATCAAAATATAAAAGAAAAAATAAATCCTAGGAGATCATCTAATTATTTCAAAATATTCTAAGATAATATCTTTAGATATTTTTTATATTTCTAATATTGATCAATGTTTTGTAAGGAAAAATAAAACTCTTAGAATTTTCATATATAATGTTTCAAGAATAAAATTCTTAGAAATTCAAATTGAATACAGGTAAATCACCTTGAATGCAGGAGATGGACTACAATAATGAAGCAAGCAATGGTATCAAGTTCAGGTAAGTGCATGTTAATGAGATTTTTGAAACAATATTACTAAATTTTTATTATTTGAGATAATAGTTGACTTTACATTTTAGTGTAATTCCATTATGTTACAATTACTTTGCTAAATCAACAATGTGTTAGACAACTACAAATAGTTGGATCTCTTGTATCCTATCTCTTCATAAATGGCTTGATAATCTTTTCACTCTAACTCTGACTCTATTTCATGAATTCAATATTGATGTATGGTCTAAAAGTATGTCATTAAGGTCTGATTCTTGTTATAATTATAGATGTTAGAGCATATTCAACACAAATATGGTGTCAAAAGTTGACACTTGTTAGGATAGGTATCAAATGCAGGTAGAAAGTAGTTGTATTGGAAAATTGCTTCATGTTGTAACTATGTGCTATAGCTATCTTTGTATCTAGGAATCTAGTTCAGGCTTTTGATCTTTGTTTTTTCCTTTACTCATTGTATTAAAATTTATCATTATAAATATGAGATCACAAGAGAGGTTTGATTAAGCCCTTCAAAATATATTTTCTCTTTTATTTATCTCAAGTTGGTATCAGAGCAGGTGGGTAATTGGTTTCTTAAGTGACCAATAGATCTGAAGTGTCTCTCTGGGCAACAACCAATTGCCTTTACGACTATTTTTTCTTTAAATAATTTCCAAAGCTCTCCTCTCACATTTTGGTTGGCCTTCTTTGCCATCAAATATTCTTTAGCCGTTGTAACTCCTACTTTCATAACTTTCCCGCAGTAATTACACACAATTGTATTTAGATTGGATTCATCCATCAAATGACAATGTTTCCAACCTGGATTAGTTCTGTGGGATGTTTTTGAGGTCTCTTGATCATTAGCCATTATTACTGCTGAAAAATAGTTATATTTTAAAAAATAATTAAAGTAGATAGGAGAAAAAAAATTAGAAAACATATTTAAAAAAAAAAAAAAGAGAAACACTTGTAATCACTAGCAATGGTGGCAGCGGAAGATGGCAGCAGGTGGTGGCGTAGGAGATGATTGGCGGTGGCAGTTGTCAACAGCAGTCCGTGGCGGCAGACAATAGAGAGTGGTAAAAGAGATAAAAAAATTGTACATAGTAGGTTAAATTATATAATATTTAATTGGGTCGGGTAAGACCTGGTTCACTTAAAAAGTTAAGAATTACTAGTTAAGCTAGGTTAAATTGCAACTGTTAAGTTAAATTACTGCCACTACATTATGTTTTAGTTGTTGGACTCCAGTAGCCCGAGTCAATAAAACACAATAGTTAGGGTAAATTAATTGGGTTGGGTAAGGCCCAATTCACTCTAAACTAGCACTTTAAATTAGGGTTGTCACAAACCACCTCTTGCAGCTACGCCTCCGTCCGTTACACCTCCGCCTCTGTGCATGCAACACCTTCATGCTTGTTGCACCTCCACTGCCTTTTTCGATCCACTGTACCATCACGTGATGTGGAAAGTAGTCACCACATAAAACCTGCTACGCCATTGCCATGTGGTGGTGGCCGGTTGTAAGCCACCCCTTTCCGCCATGGTGTCACTATAATAGATATTTGATAACACTAAAAGGAAGCACTTGATCATCCTAGACGACGACAAGTCATGATTGTAGAGATTTAGGTTGCTGACTAGAACAACACATGGGATTTAGTTCCCCTTCCAACTCGGAAGAAGACGGTATGATGTTGATGGGTTTATGCCATTAAAGTTGACCCCGATGTTGAAGTTGATTCTCTCAAGGCATGATTAGTTGTCAAAGAATATACTCACATTTATGGCCTTGATTATAGTGATATATTTTTATCTCGTAGCCAAAATGACTACTATTTTTCTTTGCCATGTTTGTTATTCGTCATTTACCACTTCATCAACTGCATATTTAAAATGTCTTTCTTCGTGGAGATCTTGAAAAGGAAGTCTACATGGAACAACCTATTGGGTTTGTTGTTCGGGGGGAGTCTAGTTTGGTTTGTAAGTTATGCCACTCTCTACATGGCTTCAAGAAGCAATCACCATGTGCTCGGTTTGAGAAGTTAGCTATATTGTTCAAACCTTTGGGATGAAACATAGTGAGCTAGAATATTCAATTTTTATTGTCATATCTTTTTGGAGAATGTGTTTACTTAATAATATATGTTGACGATATAGTCATTACGGGAAATGATGCTAGTAGAATATCTCAACTAAAGGAACATTTGTGTAAACATTTTCAAACCAAAGATCTTGGGAGCCTCAAATACTTGGGTATTGAAGTAGCTCAATCAAATACTATTGGGTATTGAAGCTAAATATAGGGTAATGATGTCTCTTGTGAACTTGTATGAGTGAAACAATTCCGTCAAGAACTAACCTCTATGAGATTCAGAGAATGAAGATGTTTGTGATGACCAAGCTGCTCTCCACATTTCTTCCAATCTAGTATTCTATGAGAGAACTAAATATATTGAAATAGACTGTCATTTTATTCAGGGAAAAATTGTTGTCCAAGGAAATTTGTATTGAGTTTGTCAAATTCAATGATCAACTTGTAGATGGGTTAAGGGGACTTTGGATTGAATTTATTTGTTCCAAGCTTGGTACGTACAATTTGTGTACTCCTGCTTGAGGGGCAGTGTTGGAATACGTATTGAATGTAGGTATAAAGTAGTTTTATTGGAAAATTGGTTCATGTGGTACTTATGTGTTGTACCTGTCTCTCTCTCTGTATCTAGGAATCTAGTTCAGGCTTTTGATCTTTGCTCTTCCCTCTACTAATTTTATTAGAATTCTATCATTATAAATATGAGATCATAAGAGAGGTGTGGTTAAGCCCTCAAAAATATATTGTCTCTTTTATTTTTCGCAAGTAACCTCTTTTACTGGTATTTTACTCTCAAGATTTCTGGTTTTGGGAGATGTAATGAACAGAAGCATTGTAAAAGTATGGCTTATTTGCAGGATTTTAGTTTTAGCATAACTACATAAGCTCATAGATTGTGGGGTTTGGTCTAGCCAAACCCTAAAGAGCTAGCTCATAAATAAGGGCTGGCTTCACTTATATGCATTGTGTTGGCATTATCTATAGTCAACGAGAAACTTGAGTTTTTCTTAATATACACTAACTTGGCACTATTTCTTCTTGTCAGCATGAGAATTTGTTTTTCCCAATGGAAGTCTTTCGTGGGGTTGCAAATTCGATGTACCTAGTGGTTTTTTATTTAGCCATTACTAATGGTTATTGATTGCTTATTTGTTCTTTGTGAACAGGAATTTATATGGTTCCATACAAGATGTGGTGGTTCCTTTAATGTATATGGAATACACAACTCGCAAGGTCCTAGTTATGGAGTGGATTGAGGTATTTTATGATTTGTTGTCTGCTCGATATATCTTGGCTAGAATAGTTCAGTATTTGTATAAATAAGATACATAGTTAAATTTATTATATATGTCTAGGAATGAGACGTGCAACTTTGCAAATTGGAAATATCCTTTTGTGATGATTTGGGCATAAGCACTTGATACGTACCCAGAGAAATGGTTAAATATTGTCAAGACCTTCCTAAATTATGTGATGTGCATTTGAAGTTTTGACATTTAGTTCTTGGATATATGCCTCAAGTGTCTCCCATTGAAAACAAGTTAAGGCACATGGGTCAAATTTGTCTTTACATATTTTCTTTTGTTGCAGACTTCGGCTGATTTATTATCTTACTATAGTCTATGTATTGTAGGGGGAAAAGTTGTCTGAAGTGAAGGATCTCTACCTGATTGAGGTCATCTGTGAAACTAGTTTCGAAAGCATGTTATTCTTTATTTTTAATCTGTAAAATTCTTAGATTTTGTATCATGATGCTAATTAAGTTTGGCATTTCCTGTTGATGATTAGGTAGGAGTTTATTGCTCATTCAATCAACTTCTTGAGTGTGGGTTCTATCATGCAGATCCACACCCTGGAAATCTTCTTCGAACATATGATGGCAAATTAGCTTATTTGGGTAATTGAAGTTTAAATATTTAATATTTCAAATTCTTTGGCTTTTTGATTAATGTTTAAACAAATTTGTCTTGTTTCAAGGATTTAAAGATAGAAATAAGCTAAATTCTTAGAATCAATTGATAATTTCTTTGATTCAATGATACATTCTTTTCCCTTCTTCTGCACTAGATTTTGGTATGACAGGTGAGTTCAAGCAAGAATTACGTGATGGATTCATGGAAGCTTGTTTACATCTTGTAAACCGTGATTATGATGCATTGGCTAAGGACTTTGTCACTCTTGGGTATTTATATTTATTAATGTTCCCTTGCAGTTATTAAATTGACTATTCTTATTAAAATATGATATCACTTGTAAATTTTATCAGGCTTCTTCCACCAACTGCAGACAAAGAAGCTGTTACAAAGGCTTTGACAGGTTTTTACTTTATTGTGTTTAGTTGAATTTTAAATAGTTGTGACTATGCTGTAGGTAATGTTCCTCCTTTGTAGAGATTATAATTGTTAATTTTGTCATTTGCATTTGTTTCTTGATAGGGGTCTTCCAAAATGCTGTTGCCAAAGGTGTTCGTAATATCAGCTTTGGAGACCTTTTAGGAAACTTAGGAACCACCATGTAAGCTCTTTGTTAATGGTCGATGCATTAGATATATAATTGTTGTATGGTAAGAACAAAATTGGCATATGAAATACTGTCAAAATCACGTTACTTTTATATTTTAAGAAGTTTTATATTTTATCCTTGACGTAATTTTATTTTGTATCACAGCAGTATCTTTATATTAATATTAGGATTATGTATATAAGGACAATCCCACAATTATAGGGATTTGTCTCCTTAGGATCAGTTGCTAATATTTCCTAAAATAGCCAGCAGGCTCATGTATATATAGGTCCAATGACCTCATAATTTAATATGAGAGAATATATTATTCCTTCTAAATTTTGAGATGGTATCAGAGCTCCCGATCCTTGGGAGTCTCTAACCGTGCCTGTAAACCCTAAATCGTAGCCGTCATCTTGTGATTACAAACCCTAAGCCCCTACTACAGCCTTCATTGCTGTGCAATCTTAAAACCTTTTCGTATAACCTTCATTGTTGTGCAATCTATCCCAACCTGTGATGGCTGAGATCGTGAACCCTATTTCGGAAACTGGGGACAGATCCCATATTTCTGGGGAATTGCAGAATGTTCATTCTGCTTATAGATTAAATGGAAAAAATTATCTCAAATGGTCTCAACTCATTAGGACCATCTTGAAAGGAAAAGGAAAGGGCAGCCATATAATTGGCAATGCTCCTGATGAAGCGGATCCCAATTTCAAAACATGGGATGAAGAAGACTCCATGATCATGGCATGGTTGTGGAATTCAATGGTCCCGGAAATTAGTGATACTTGCCTGTTTCTTAAATCGGCTAAGGAAATTTGGGAGGCAGTAGAACAAACCTATTCGAAGGCCAAGGATGCTGCCCAAATATATGATGTAAAGGTGAAAACTGTGGCTGCCAAACAGGGAAATAAATCAGTCACAGAATATGCCAATCAACTCAAATCCTTATGGATGGAATTAGATCATTATCGAGTTATAAAGGCAAAGTGTGCAGAAGATTCAACAATCCTTGAGGAGTATATTGAACAAGATAGAGTCTATGATTTCTTGGTAGGCCTGAATCCTAAATATGATTAGGTCCGAATCCAAATCTTGGGAAAGGAGAAAGTCCTAGGGCTTAGTGAAGTGGTAGCCATTATCAGGAGTGAAGAAAGCAGGAGAGGACTGATGTTAGAGACCCCAACTACTGAAAGTTCAGCAATGATGACTGAAGGAGGATCAACCATGATAACCAACCAGAGAAAAAACATGACGAAGTTTGGTGTACCTATTGCAATAAGCCACGCCACACAAGAGAGAAGTGCTGGAAATTACATGGAAAACCTCCAAGCCAAGAATGGGGGCAAAAAGGAGGTCCTCTAAAAAAGGAAGGGCATAGGCAAACACACATTGTTAAAGGACAAAGTGAAGAATCTGTCCAGCTGAATCATAAGGAGATAGAGAGGGTAAGATCTTTCCTTAGTAAATTGGAGAAACCCACAGGTACGTGCTCCTTAACATATTCTGGTAAGTTTCCATTTTCTTTTGGACTTAATGTTTCAGATACACCCTTTACCCATTATTGGATATGAGATTCTAGAGCCCCTGACCATATGACCCCTTTACCCAAATACTTCTCCACATATTTCCCATACCCTAGCAACAAGAAAATTTCTACAGCAGATGGAACTTTTATAACTGCTGCAGGACAAGGAGATGTTAAAATTAGCCCATCTATAACCTTGAAAAATGTTCTTCATGTCCCTAAACTATCTACCAATCTGATTTCTGTTCAAAAACTAACGAAAGATCTCTCTTGTAACATTGTTTTTCATAACAACTACTGTATATTGCAGGACAAGAACTCGGGGAGGACGATTGGACATGCTAGAGAATGGAATGACTTATACTACATGGAGGATCCCAATCAACCTATTAAAAGTCAAACTCTCATATCTGAATCCATAATGACCAGTAAAGAGAAAGCTCAATTATACCATTGTAGGTTAGGACACCCTTCACTTGAAGTTGTAAAATTGATATTCCCTTCCTTGTTTAAGAATTTAGATATGGAGAGTCTCCATTGTGAGGTGTGTGAGCTTGCTAAGCACAAGGGTGTACCTTTCCCTATTAGCAATAAAATTAGTCCTTCACCTTTTGTTCTTGTTCATACTGATGTTTGGGGTCCCTCTAATGTTCCTAATATCTCAGGTACTAGATGGTTCATAACCTTTATAGATGATTATACCCGAGTGACATGGGTTTTCCTATTGAAACAGAAATCTGAGGTCGGCTCCAGGTTTATTCAGTTTGTCTCTAAGATTAAAAATCAATTTGGTGTTAATATAAAAAGAATTAGGTCTGATAATGCCAAGAACTATTTCAATCTTCTTCTCAACTCTTTTTGTCAAAAGGAAGGAATAATTCATGGTCTTCATGTGTTAACACACCCCAACAGAATGGGATTGTAGAAAGGAAAAATGGACATTTGTTAGACCAAACTAGGACTCTACTTTTTCAAAATTATGTTCCTAAGAAATTTTGGGGGGAAGCCCTTCTTACTGCCACCTACCTAATAAAAAGGTTATCCTCTAAAATCTTAGCATCAAAAAGTCCCATGGATGTCCTATCCTCATTTTACCCATACCTAGACTCTACAAATAAACTCAAACCTAGAATATTTGGGTGCATATTTTTTGTGCATGTTCATAGTAATGAAAGGGGAAAATTGGATCCTAGGGTTGTCAAATGTGTATTCTTAGGATACACAACCACACAAAAGGAATACAAATGTTTTCACCCCCCATCAAAGAGATTCTTTGTGTCAAGGGATGTCACCTTCAATGAACAAGAGAGCTACTTTCAACCTCATCTTCAGGGGGAGAGTGTAAGAGAGGAAGATGAGTCTCTCATGCTTCCAAATATAGCATTTGGACTTGAAATTGGGACTGAAACTAAGAGAGGAATAAAACCAAGACCTGAACCAGCAGCTGGACCTGAACAAACACCTCAACCAATAGCAGGAACTGAACAAGTACCTAAACCAACGGCTGAACCTGCACCTAACGATGGTGGAAAATTTGGGAAAAATCTGGTATATTCAAGGAGACAAAAGGCCATTCCAAAATCTATCCATGTCCAAGAATCCAACTCATTGTTACAAGAGGTAATAGCTTCTAATCCTATAAATTCCAATAATTCTAATGAGTTTGTCTTGAATAATTCAAAAGCACATGTGGATCAAAACCTAGATCTTCCCATTGCCCTTAGAAAAGGAACCAGAACATGTACCAAACTGCCACTTTACCCTCTATCAAATTTTCTATCCTTTTAAAAATTTCTCTCCTACCCATAAAACCTTTCTCACAAACTTAAACTCTACACCCACACCTTCCACTGTATCTGAAGCATTATCTAATAGGAAATGGAAACAAGCCATGGATGTGGAAACTGAGGCATTAAACAAGAACAATACTTGGGAACTTGTTACTTTACCAACTGGAAAAAAACAGTAGGTTGTAAGTGGGTATATACTATAAAGTATCGGGCTGATGGGACCATTGAACGTTATAAGGCAAGGTTAGTGGCCAAAGGATTCACTCAAACATATGGAGTGGACTACTTGGAGACATTTGCCCCTATTGCTAAGATGAACACAGTTAGAGTAATACTGTCATTAGTAGCAAATCATGATTGGGATCTGCAGCAATTTGATGTGAAGAATGCATTCCTGCATGGAGAGCTTGAAGAAGAAATATACATGGATTTGCCCCCTGGTTATGATGGACAGGTTGCTGTTGGAACTGTTTGCAAGCTAAAAAGGCTCTATATGGGTTGAAACAGTCCCCAAGAGCATGGTTTGGAAGATTTACCAAAGTTATGACAAATTTAGGCTACAAGCAGAGTCAAGGAGATCATACTTTATTCATCAAACATTCAGTTTCAGGGGGAGTAACAATATTATTGGTGTATGTTGATGATATTATAGTAACCGGAGATGACAAAGAGAAGCAGATAATATTAAGTCAATGTTTTGCTACAAACTTCGAGATTAAGACATTAGGAAGACTTAAATATTTTTTGGGAATTGAAGTGGCCCATTCCAAGAAAGGATTTTTCATATCTCAACAAAAATATATTACTGATTTGCTTAATGAAACAGGGAAGACAGCCTGCAAACCAGTAAGTACTCCAGTTGATCCAAATATAAAGTTGGGAAGTGTTAAGGAGGACAATGCCGTGAACAAGGAAATGTATCAAAGACTAGTGGGCAGACTTATATATTTATCTCACACTAGACCAGACATTGCTTTTGCTGTGAGCCTAGTCAGCCAATTTATGCACCAACCAAGGGAAGCACATTTGCAAGCTGCCCTTAGAATTGTTCAATATTTGAAAGGAACTCCGGGAAGAGGGATTTTGTTCAAACGAAACAAAAGTGTAGCTCTAGAAGCATATACTAATGTTGATTATGCAGGGTCAGTTGTGGATAGAAGATCAACCACTGGATACTACACCTTTCTTGGTGGAAACCTAGTGACATGGAAGAGTAAAAAACAAAGTGTAGTAGCTAGATCGAGTGCTGAAGCAGAATTTCGAGCAATGGCCCAAGGAATATGTGAACTTCTATGGCTGAAGATTATATTGGAAGACTTGAAGCTAAGGTGGGATAAACCTATGAAGTTATATTGTGACAATAAATCTGCAATTAGCATAGCCCATAACCCAGTCCAGCATGATAGAACTAAACATATCGAGGTAGACAGACATTTTATTAAGGAGAAGCTGGATAGTGGCTTGATTTGCACCTCATATGTTTCTACTCAGAGTCAACTTGCAGACATACTCACCAAAGGATTGAATGGCATCAACTTTGAAAGAATTATATCCAAGTTAGGAATGGAGAACACCTACTCACCAGCTTGAGGGGGAGTGTCAAAATCACGTTACTTTTATATTTTAGGAAGTTTTATATTTTATCTTTGATGTAATTTTATTCTGTATCACAGCAGTATCTTTATATTAATATTAGGATTATGTATTTAAGGGCAATCCCACAATTATAGGGATTTGTCTCCTTAGGATCAGTTGCTAATATTTCCTAAAATAGCTAGCAGGCTCATATATATATATAGGTCCAATGACCTCATAATTTAATATGAGATAATATATTATTCCATCTAAATTCTGAGAAATACAATATGGAAGGTCTGTATATCTTACAAGACTATGTGCTGCAGAACGCCAAAGTCATATTGCTGATTTATTATATTCATATGTTATAAAAATTTTGGAAATGTTTTGAAAACATGATTCATGTTTGTGAATTTTGATAAGTTTAATGTTGGTTATTGATGGCATAACAACCTCCTCCTTTACCCATTGTTGGGACCAACTACGAGATAATAGATGAAGTTAAATGCTTTGGAAACAAGACTACAGCGAAATAGAGGGGCATAAAGAGAAAAAGAGAAACAAATTATATTTAACATTTTCTCTTGATTAAAATCTCATGATTTAGATGTCCAGGGGCATAAAGATTAAAGACATTAATGAATGGTGCACCAAACAAGAGAGGGCCCTAAAACAATTAGAGCAAAGAGAAATTATATACTCATCCTATTCTAGGGTAAATGAACATAGGGTAAAATGTGTTTTAGATCTCTTAAGATTGGGTCAAAGTTGGTTTTGGTCCCTACATTTTAAAGTTGGTGGTTTTCGTCCTTGTATTTTTTGAATTATGCGATTTGATGGAAACACCAACAAGGATTACACTGCAACTGTATTATTTGATGAAAAAGAGGATCTACCAGAGTTATTGCACCCAATAAAAAACATAAACAAGAGTCTATGACTCCTATCGGGAGAGACACTCTCCTAACCACCCTTGTACAATATTCTTTTCTGCCTTTTCTCATTCCCCTAATGTCCTATTAAAGCATGCTGTAAAAGAAAATATGCTAACAGAATTCTTTCTGCAAACGCAGTAATGTGTGCCACCTCTTAACTAATTCTCTCTCTCTCTCTTGGACTCTCTTTCTTCCTTAAGAGTTCCTCATTTTGTCACTTTAAACAATGGTTCCAAAGTTGTTTTCCAAGGAGTTGTTAAGTTTCCATTCTTCTTTGAATCTAAATTTTGTCCTTGTCCCTACTTGTCCTTTTAATGTCATTCCTCTAAGTCAATGAACTTAGTCATTCAATTGTTCCATAACCTTTGAAGTCAATTCTTTTGTTATATAGGTTCATATTACTGGTGGAATGATTTGTGGAGGATTTGCTAGTGGACTCTACTATCTTGGAATCAAATCTTAGGTGTCCATTTTGCATCTTATCTCCGAAAGTTTTGCATGATGGCTTGGGTCATCCACACTTATCAAAGTTGAAGAAAATTGTTCCTCAACATAATAAACTTAATGTCTTAAAGCTAGTCATGTCAACTAAGGAAACATCTTAGATCTTCTTTTCCAAACTATTTTTCTATATTTCATTTTGACATTTTGGGACCAAGCCAAGTCACCTCTTTTGGGTTTTGATATTTTGTTACATTCATTGATGAGTATTCTCATTGTACTTGAGTTTATTTAATGAAAGATTGATCTAAGCTATTGTGTATCTTTCCTTAATGACATAAAAACTCAATTTGGTGAAATTATCAAAACTTTGAGGCGTAATAATGCCAAAGAGTAATTTTTTTTTGGCTTTTTCTATTAGTGCACTTGTCCTCATGCACCTCATCAGAATGGTATAGTAGAAAGAAAAGACAAACACTTAGTTGAAATTACTCATACCATATTGCTTTGTGCTAATGTGCTTGCTCATCATTTAGGATGATGCTATTTTTATTGCATGTTGCCTCAAATAAAATGCCCTCTTCCTCTCTTGAATCACATTCCCTATTCTATCCTATTTCCTAATGAACCTTTATTTCATGTATCTCGCATTTGTTCAACCATTGTCTCTTTCTCCTCATGACACTTCAAATCAAATTACTTCTCAAGGTTCCTTGCCTCTGTTGATTCCTCCTGAACCATCATCCCCTCCTTTGATCACTTGTCAACACAAAACACAAGATTGGTCCAATGTTACCAAGTTAGTCCTTTTTTCCAAGTCTTCCATTACCATCTACCTTTACCACAACTCTTGAGAATGAAGATCTTGGCTGACTCAGCTCTTCGAAAAGTTACTCTCTTTACATGAAATCCTCATCCTATTTATAATTTTTTAAACTATCATAGACTATCTTCTTGCCTTTTCTACATCTCTAAAAATGTATATGAAACACTTAACCATCTTGGATGGTGACAAACCATGATTGTTAAAGTGAAGGATCTTGACCAAAACCACGGGAACTTATTTCTCATCCGGCTAGAAAGAAGATAATTGGTTGCAACTATGTCATCAAAGTTGGGCCCAGTGGTCAATTTGACTGTATTAAAGTAATAATACTTGTCAAAGATGCACACAGATATATGGTTTTGAATTTGGTTATACATTTTACCAGATGTATGCTTTAGACATTTTGATTGAGACTGGTATGGTTCATTGTTGCCCCATCGATAGTCCTATGGATCCTAATTTGAAGCTTATTTCTTCCCTAAAGGAAGCCATTGAAAGACTCTAAAAGATATTGTTGTCTAATAGCCAGACTTAATTACCTCATTGTCTCTAGACCAAACATCACATATGCAGTTAGTGTGCTTAACCAATTCTTAAAGGCTCCATGTGTTAGTCATTGGAATGTTTTGATACACATCCTTCAATACATCAATAATGCACCAAGTTGTGGTTTAATATATGCAGATAAAGTCAATTCCAAATTTGTTTGTCATTTTGATGTTGATTGGGTTGGATCACCATTAGATAGAAGACCCACTTCTTGGAGGAGCAAGAAGTAGATAAAAGCTTTGATGTTTGTCACTCTATAAGTCAGTTTTCTGTTTTTTGAGATTTATTTAGATGTTCAACCCAAATTCTAAGAGAAAGACAATATTCTCTTGATATTATGATGTTACAGTTTTATATTCATAAAACCTCAAACACTAACACTTATTTTCAATATTCTAACAAATATCATCTAGATTGCAAGGTTGACTGTAAAAGGGATATTTATGGCCAATACTTATTTCAAATTGCAAATTATGGCTTCAACAATTTTTTTTTAACTCAAATCCAACATGCCATGCTGATGCAGTGCACTAAATTATAAATATTTTGAATTCAGAAAACCATAATTCATTACTATAGGAGAATAAAAGAGGATATCAACTCCCTCTAATTTTTTTTTGTTTTTTTTTGTTTAAATCTATTCTTTTAGCAGTGAGTTATCCTTTCAGTTAGGTGGTTATAACTGACAGTTATAACTGTCACCCCATGTAGCTATAACTTCTCCTTTACCTATACCACTTGTACATGCTCTGTATATTAAATAATGTCATTTTTATTCCCTGCTGCTTTTGTCTTCCCGATGTTGGTTGTCTACTCTATATTTCATTTTGACAAACTGTAATTTTTTTTTGTTCTCTTTTTTTCCAGGTATAAATTCAAATTTAGGATACCTTCATACTTCTCACTTGTCATTAGAAGGTAGTCCTTTCCACAGGTTGAACAACCAATAATGTCTGTTCAAAATTCTAAACAATAATTTTTGTCTTCAGCCTTGCTGTACTGGAAGGAATTGCAATCAGCTTTAACCCTGAGTACAAAGTTTTGGGTAGTACTTACCCATGGATTGCCCGAAAAGTACTTACTGATAGCTCTCCTCAGCTCAAATCTTCTTTGGAGAATCTTCTTTATAAGGTAAACATATAAGAGTGAAGTCCAAGATTTCTCTATGGTACCTCACCTGACATCTTGACGATCAACACATACGATTTTGATTCTCGTTGCCATAATTAGTGTTGGAATATTTTCTAAACATTTTTCACATAATTTTGATTATAATCATTTTTCCAGGATGGAGTTTTTAGAATAGATCGTCTAGAGTCTTTGCTGACAGAGGTAAAATTATCTTAATTTTCTTTACTCTTTTTTTTACTATTTTTGGTATGAAGTCAAACTTTTATTATTAGTTATTTCCAGAATCAGTTTAATAAACCTGTTTAAAAACTATATGGGACATTGATTAATTGTATGGGTCATTAGTTAATTGAAATGATCCTATTTAAATTATATTTTTTAGTTCTGATCTTGGAGCTGGATTTTAATCCATTCACTGGTCTGTTTAAAGAAAGTACTTGATTGTTATCATTAGGTTTTTGGGAAATCTGCTAAGCTGTCCTTCTAGTTGTTTTTTCTGAGGATTTAAGAATTACAAAGATTATATATTGAAACTTTCCTATTAACTTTGTAATTTTTTTCCAATTTAGTATTACACAGTGTTGGTTCTGGCATTTAATTAAAAATGTAATATGGGAAAGTTTTGTCCAATTTAGAATCATCCGACTGAGTTAAATCAAGCTATATTAGATAGATATTTGTATTCACTGAATGCTTCAAGGTACCTTGTGCATTTTCGGCAATATATTCCTGCATCTTGTTTCTTGGTGAATTTTATTTGTTCAAACTATCCTGATATAGTTTCATGACAGTCTCTCCGTGCCAAAACAGAAAAGGCCATAGTAAAACAAACTGAAGGCACTGATTCGAGAATGGTTATGAAGGAAATTCTTTCTTTTACACTGACAGAAAAGGTACATATTGTTCATTATGGATTAGCATTTTATTTTTGGCCAACTCTAACTTTTCCCCACTAAATTGGATTTTGCAAAAATCTATGCAGGGTGAATTTGTGAGGGAAATAATTGTTCAAGAGTTTGCTAAAGTAAGTTTTTTCTTTTTTTTTTATCAGCACTAAATAGCAGTGAGGTATATGAAACATTGGATATGCAGTGTCAAAATTGATTGATGATTTTATAGGGTATTTAATCATTACTATTATCATTTGCTTATTTGATTGCAAACTCCTGCATTCCGTGATTATTTTAAAGATACACGACATATTACTATCAATGTCCATATCACGGTGTCACTGAACTCACCTAATGACAGTTGAAGTATTAATTTTCTATTATAGGATTTGTATGAGGCTTTGGTTTTAAGCATGTCAAATAGCGTCCAATGTAGCTGACCTCACCTAGAGGGATAATATTTTTTGTTGTAATTGTAAGGTTTCTATGAACATGTTGAAGTCAAATAGAAATTCAACTACAGCATTGAACTTTATGTTTTGTTCTTGTATTTGTTGCTTTACTTTTAGTTTATCAATATGTTGTCTATGTTGTTGAAAAGAAACAACAATCATGGTTTAATACCATCTGATCATGGTTTTTATCAGTTTGTCAAGTTAGCAAAAGGTTAAATTTGTCTCTTCATATATTTTAGGTGAAAAAAATGCAGGTGATCAGTTTAATCTTTTTTAAATCATTAGATCCTTTATTCTTATTTCTATTTTTCACCTCTACTGCAAGTTTTCTAATTTGCTTTTAAACCCATATTCAGGGTTTAGATGCACTTGGGCTAGCAACCTTGGAGACAGCTGCTGCCAGAGTTCCCTTCAGTGGTCTCTTTTATTCCCCTATATTGACTGATGAAGATATAACCAACTTAAGAACCTTCCAACGACTTATGCTATTGCTGTTGGGAGCTAGAAGAAAAGAGCTCCATACAGTAAGACTTTTATTTTATTTAAAGAGAACTATATCTATCATTTTATAATCATGTATTATTTCATTGAGGTCCACTTGACATTTTACCTGAAGTTTTAAACTTAGGAAGCAAGGACCTCAGTATGTCTCATGTCAAAACCCTTTGGGCTTCCTACCACATTACATCATACCAAATCTAGAAACTAATTGTCTTCCCTACAAACAAAAAATGTGTAAAAGATAAAAAGCACAACAACCAAGCCTTCTTTTGCCACTATACCAAAATCTATTTCAAATTAAAATCTTAATTATAAAAATACTGGTCTTTTACTATCGACTGCCCTTTAAAGACAATGACTAGTAGACATAAATATAGATTTTGTTAAAAAATTGTGTTAGGATTTAATAATTATGTTAAATGTTGACAATATTTAAAATTTTCACTTTTAATTCCTTAACCATTGGCTTGGCAAACTCAATCAGAGTAAAGTGCTACAACATTAAATTTAGAGTGTTGGATTGAGTGCTTGTGACTAGGAAGTTATAACTAATAGAGATATTCGTTTCTTCATCTTCAAATCATTTAGCTATGCTAAGATCACGAGAGAAATTGTATTTGACGGAAATTATGGATCTACAATGATTCATAATTGATGATTGAATGTGAAAAATTGAATAACCGATGATTGAATGTGAAAGAGCTCGATCGTGCACTATGACTGTACTCTTTGCCCAAGTAGTTGGCAGCCGAATTCTGGGTAGTACACTTTTTAGTAGGCATGGTTATCCTCACGACTAATGGTTTCCGTAGATGTGTTAAACTAATCTACAAAGAGACCTGATGCTTTCCTATTTTCATTTTACATGCACTGAGGAAGTTGTAAAGGCAACTTGTTACATTATACCAAGGATAATAATGCCCTGTTTCATACCATCATAATTCCGAACATAATTTCAGAATTGAGTTTTCTTGTTGGTTTGTAAATTGCAATATGAGGATCTGTTTTGGTTTTTACTTGTTCTATTATACTTGACTATGCAAGTTGATTTTGCAGCAATATATTAAACTTGGAATGCTAAATGGATAATCATTTTACTGTGTTGTTTATCTTGTAAATGTTTTTTGTACTTTTTTGATTGACATGTAGAAAAGCAGACAGGCCAGTCCTGACAAGAATCAAATACTGTACATGGAGGAGCTTTCTTCAGTCTTAAGTCAAGTTGAATCCGGTCAAGACATTCTTCCTGTTCTTTCTATCATTCTCGAGGTAAACCTAACCATTTTTTCATTAACTGGGACAAGTCACAGGTCAAGCAATTTTGCACCTTAATATTAGCCGTGTTTAAGGTTTTCTTCGTCAAATTATCACTTCATTTTAAAAAATATTGATTTTTTCTAGTTTTTTATGTGTTGTAGTTTTTCAAAATAACGGGAACGGAAAAGAATCATAAATTTGGTTATAATCAAAAGTAATTTCATAACTTTTCAAAATCTGTTATTGTGAACAAACATGAATCAACTTCTGCTTTTTTAAAATCTAAAAAATAATCATTAGATTATTTATATTAGAATTACTTCTTTTTAATCTGAAACAAACTAACCATTTCTTCAATATACATTTTATCGTTGCCAGCTCCCACCGGAATCCCAGCAGCAATTGCTTCAATTGCCAGCGAACTTGGTTAGACAGTTAATATCGCGTGCTGCTGCAAGAACTGTTAGGAGGGTGTTTTTGTGACCTGGATCCACAGAAGCTGCTGAACCTGAAATCTTTTTTGTTTTTTTTCATCGAGACCAGAGAGCATTGAAAAAGTAAATAGGGCTTCATGACGAGGCCAAAATTTCCTTGGCATATTTATGTTGGCGAAGACTTTACGTTCTGCTTGTTTGATTTATATTCCAACAAGAAAGGAGTTATTAAACTGAGTTTGGTCATCTCAAACCCCATCATCATCTCTTTCTTGAATATCTTCAGAAGGCTTGAGCTGTTTTCCTTTAATGAAGGTATTCTTTGAGGCTATGCAACATCTGTATGAATTGATTGCAACTTTCTTGATGCTCTTCATGTTGTCTTTGGAAAAGATATTCTGTTTTGCTTGCTAAATTAACGGCCTTAGCAATTGAAAATTTGATCTTCAAGCTTAGATACATCAAGTGTCAACCTTTTTTCACTCAACTGCAACACCCCTAGATGATGATAATGCCTAATCCTCTTGTGTCATTTGCTTGAGTGAGAAAACAATTGCTCCTCCTCCAATGATTTAGAGCAAAATTTTTCCCTTTCATTTTCACCTATAAGATTTCTTGGTAGTTTCATCTTCGGTCAAGCAATATTTGTTTTTAAAGACAACTTTAAATTCCTGTTTAATAAGTTGAATGAAACTTAATAAATTTTGTTTAATTTCATGAAGAAAATAAAAAACAAGTTGTGATTGTACAACTAGAGATTGTAATTGTCTCCTTTCCTTTGACTAAGATATGGTCACCATTGTCTATTTTAACTTAGGTAATATTTCCTTTCCCTCCTACACACTCACCTGTCATCAATATCTTAACCAAAGTCTCATGCCTTGTTGGGTAGAATATAGATAAATATATTAGACGAGTAAGAAGGTAAAACGGAAATAGATAAGAAATAAACTTGAAATTAAAAGTGTTTAATTTAAGAGATACAGTAATGAAACGACGAGATAGAGAAATGAATAGAAATATATTAGAAACAATACAATTGTAATCTTTTAAAGTTTTTTTCTCTTTTCTTCTGTTCTCCCTAAACACATCAACATTATTTTCACAATGAAAAAAAATCTATAATATAAGCATTTTAGAACTTTTTCTTTTTCACATAAAAAACATAGAGTAGGGGAAGAAATAAAAAAAAGATACGTGATCTTTCACAAACTGCTTCTTCCTGTATCTCCAAGTTTTTTTCGGACATTTCCAAATTTTTAAAAATTCCCAAAATGTCCCGTTTGTAAAGATAGCTCTGCCTCTGTATATTTGTTAAACCAATGTAATAGTGAGGATGGAGGTGAGTTAAGAAGCTGAAGGTGATTGTTGCGGCGGGGTGATGTAGTTGTTGCAGTAGCTTGGTGTCATTGGCAGCAGTAGAGCAGTGGCGGAACAGTGGTGGCGGTAGAGAAACGTACGATAGTCTGACATAAATTTGGTGAGATGTGTTGAAATTATACTTTAGAATCTAAGATTCGAAATATCTTTAAAATATGTTTTTCGAAAACTGTTTTGATTTAAATTTATGTTTTCGAAATACGTCAGTCTGGAAGTGTCTTTTAAAAAAACAATTACCTCTAGAAACGTGTTTAATGGATTCCGAAACAGAAAAATCATTCAACACGTCCCCAAACAAACTATTTTGGAAGTTAATTGAATTTTGGAAAAATATTTCTGAAATATTCTATTCTGAAAACATAAAATGACTTTCACATGTCATTCCAAAATGTTTTTATCTTTTGAATCTAGAATAAGTTTTGAAAATGTTTTTTCTCAAAAAGAAAATCCCACCTAGAATTATCTCCTAAATTTTCAATAAATCACCCTTTATCTCACACAGTTGATATGACAGCGGACAATGCCATGGCAGCAACAAAATGAATGGGAAACAGTAAATGGATGTGAGAGATAATAAAGGTGGAAGTTGGATTTAGGAGAACATAAGATTTAAAAGGTTAAAATGGTTTGACAATGACACTTTGAAAAATTTTAAAATATGTGGAGGTGGTCGAAGAAAGCTTGGACGTTCAGGAAGAAGTCGTCCCATGACATTCACGGGGTGAGCTTCATTCTTTCTCCACCTCTATGGTGAAAAATAATATTATTTTAAATTAACGTGTTAAGTCAGTGTGGCAGTCTTCCAAAAGCTTTAGAATCTTAAAAGCTTTCCATATGTTTCCTACTCTCTCAGTCTCCCGCTCTCAGAATCTTTCACCTCCTCTCATAATCCCAAAAGCCTCTCAGCGATTCGCCTCCTCTCATAAGTCCTAAAGTCTTCCGCCTCCTCTCATAAGCCCTAAAGTCTTCCGCCTCCTCTCATTCGAAAGCTCTATCAGTGGTCTGTCTCGTCTTAATCTCTGTCTCGTTTCAGTCTCGCACTTTCTCAGTATCGTTCACTCTCAGCCTCCTCTCCACTCTCGCTCTGTGCCTGTCGCTCTCATTCACTCTCGCTTTCGCTCAGGTCGCTTTCTGCAACACATATTTCTTAGCAAAAGGTTCGTTTTTTATTTGGTTTTCGTTTGAAAAATGTGTAAAGGTTGCTCTTTTAAGTGATTGCTCATTCAAAAGGATGTTTTTTTTTTGTTTGTTGAATGATTTGCGTGCAAAGTTTTGGTTTTTATGCGATTTTTGATGGAAAAGGAAGTCTTTTTGATCGTTTCATTGTTCTGTTCTGGATCTGAAAAGGTTTTTGCGTTTAGGGTTTGATTTCTGTTGGTTTTGAAGTAAAGTTTGTTCTTTTATGTCATTTACATTATCGTTCTTGGTTCTTGGTGGAGAAAAGAAAGTTTTTTGCAAGTGTTTTAAGTGATTTTTCATGAAAAATGATGTTTTTGTTTGTTTGTCATTTGATTTCCAAGTAAAGTTTATGTTTTTATATGCTTTTTGATAAACAAGGAAGTCTTTTTGGTGTTCTGTTCTTTGTCGTTGCTGGAATATAAAACGTTTTTGCATTTAGGGTTTGATTTTCATTGGTGGTTGAAGTAAAGTCTGGTCCTTTGTGTGATTTACAATGTTCTTCATGGTTGTTGATAGAAAAGGAATGATTTTTGTAAGGGTTTTAGGTTTGTAATGTTTGTGAAAATATATTTGGCTGAGTTCAAGAGGGGGGGTGAATTGAACTTTAAAAGATTTTTGTCAATTTAAAACACTGAAAACAGTTTAGTTAATAGAAAACCTTTTCTGAATCTCAATGATAAAAGATTTAAGGTGCAGTGGTGAAATAAATCGATT
>Ga0209489_104059_pt1 | contig 27512 bp, 11 predicted proteins | sample SiratrowhiteBW_FD_187527 | JGI IMG/M metagenome (GOLD analysis project Ga0209489, IMG submission 187527) | Root nodule microbial communities of legume samples collected from California, USA - Siratro white BW (SPAdes) (version 2) | ecosystem: Host-associated > Plants > Roots > Nodule | place... | reverse complement strand
CTATAGTCAAGATTTTTAGACCTTATATGCTTAAAATGGGTTGGGTCTTAAGAAGTGGAATTTAAGTCTAACTCAATCTTGCAAAACCGATTTGTAACATGAGATTTACATATGCTTATATATTATTGAAGTGTCTTATCTCTAGTTGATGTGAGATATTCAACGCACATCCCTTAAGTCGAAACTGCTCAACTGGTGCACAGGACTATATATTTAAGAGTGGCCTGATAATAGGTACCCCGATAGGCCCAATGGCCTTGCTAGGATAGGCTCTGAAATGACTTTGATACTAACTTAAGAAACGGAGTTTAAACCTATCTTAACATTACAAAACTGACTTGTAAAGTGAGATTTACACCTACTTATATACTATTGAAATATCTTATCTCTAATGGATGTGAAATTTCTAACATTGGGTGATAGTTTTGATAAGATATACCTAATAGAAATCTTTTAAATCAGTAACAAATATTCCTTATTAAGTGTCATGTAAATCCATGTTATAGATCAATTATTATTTTAACTTTTTCTTTCACAATAAAAATTTGTTGTAATTATATTTCATACATGATTATGTGTATACGTAGGTTTAGAATCTAAACCTAAAAGGAAACATAAATAGTATTTATGTTTTATTTTAACTTTCAGGATGTATATGTGTTATTTTTAAAAGAAAATTAGAGTTATAAACCTTTATTTGAATACTTGTACATAATACTTTATGTATTAAGTTTTCTATTAAGGGTTATGTATTAAGTTTTCTATTAAGGGTGTTACATTTTATCAACACCAAAGCTTAAATCTAGTAAGATATAGTCGTTTTTTCATCTAACCTATATAGTTTCTTATACGCATATAATGTTAATTCTTTTTTCAAATTATAATATACTCTATAGAAAGATTTATTTGTCAAAATACCAATATTTTAAGTTTAAAAAAATCTTATTATCTCTTTATTAAACATAACCAATAGTTTATTGATCTCTATATTTCCTGACATTATAGTCTATCAATAACATATGTGAGTCTCAATCAAAATTTCCAATATAAATTATTTCCTCTATTCTAAAACAATTGTTCTTTGATTTTTTTTTTTTTTCTGGAAACAATAATGTAAGTTTTTTAATCTACTTTTTTTAATAATTCCTCTATGTATAATTAACAATAATTAGTACGTATAACTTGGATTAAAAAGAGGCACTAAAATATTAAAACTAAAATCAGTTTGAGAATCTTAAAAGACTGTTATTAATATAAAAATGAAGGAAATATATATTATGTAATTCATGACACTGACTTGGTATGTTGAGAGGAAACATGTAGGCACAGTATGTTGAATCAAATTTAAGGTAAACCTTGTGCATCAATATGAGCATTTATTAGTAGTGAGACACGTGTAAACGAATAACACTGCCTTTTGTCATTGTAATAGATAGATGGGCGTTGAAAGTAAAGTCACGTTTGATTAAATTCAATAAAAAATACTATTTTTTTTCTCTCCAACAAAATCACTTTCAAAACGTGACTTCGAAGCCCTCATCCAATTAAAACGTAGAAATATATTCTACAAATCATTTACATTTCATAGAACATGATTTCATAGAACATGATGGAGATATAAATGGTTTTGTTGTTCAAATGTCATAGTTATTGGTGATAGGTGATGGAAAAACAATAACAAAATATCTGTAAGAATACACTCTAACAATTAATATGACTAAGAATTAATATAACGCACATAAATTTATGAAAAATAATAATAAATGAATAATAATATCAAATTAGAAATTTCTTAAAAAAATAAAAATTATTAGTCATTTAGGCTAAAAATAACTCCATTATAAAAAAAATTAACCCAAGTGCATAAATAATATTAACACATAGTCCAACAACCAAAAAATAAAGCTTATATATAAAAAGTAAAGAACATGAAAAACTCTAAATACTAAAACTCACATCTCATATTAACAATTCAACCATTCAAAATAAAGAAGTAGGTATTCCAAATTACTAGGAGGTATATATGTGGTTTATTTTTTTTTGTTAAATAAATTCTTATCTAGTCTTGAATCACCATGAAGTGATTTCAATCAATATTGTTTTGAAACGTGAAAAATTTAACACCTCACTATAACAATATACATATAAACTATATTAGAGACATTTAAAATTTTTAAAAATTACATTTAAAAGTTTGAAATTAAAAAACATACCACCAATAAAATTTAAATATATTAAATTATTAAAAAAATCAATAAATTATTAGTATGATTGTACGACTGTTGAGCATAACTGATTATACAAAATCATTATAATTGATTATGTTTATTCAAAATTGGTTTTGAGATATGTTTATGGAGTGTTGTGATTAGGAAATCATTTAATAGAGTGTAGGAAATAAATCATGTGTATTCATGAGAAGTGACTTATTTTAATTAGTTTTTTTCCCCTTTAAGTAGACTTGAACATTTATTAAATTGGAGAATATGTATTAAATTAGTGCAATTAATAAACTAACACTTGGTTTAACTTGACAAATGAATAAAATCTTTTATGACCTGAAACCTTAAAATGTTGTTTTTTCAAATTAGTCTCTTCATAGCAAAATGCTAAAAAAATTGCGTTCATCTCTTCTAACATTATCATTAATTAGGAAAGAGAATGAAAAGAAAAAAAACTACTGGAAATAGAAAAATAAAAAAATACGAGATTATTTTTAAGTTTTAATAAACAATATATATGTAAAACAAAAGAAGCATTTGTACTTAAGTTTTCTTCCAAATATTGAAGGTAAATGGTATATTCAACTCTTTAACTTGAAAAAATACCAATCAATCTTAATATTATGTATTAGACAATTCTTTTAACCATTGGTCAAACTACAATGCTTTTACAAAAAGAATATCAAACTATTTCTGTTTTTTTTATGTGTATTTTTTTTAAACATTTCTTTAACATGTACGGACCCTGTTTGGCTTTTTCATATAGGAATGTTTTATTATTTTTGAATTATAATATTAACATATATTTTATTTTATTACATTAATTATATTATTCAGAAGCTTTTCACTCATTTTTTTTCTTTCTGGTTTCACTTTTTTTTTTCCTTTAATTTAAACAAGTTCTTTCTTAATTTTACTTATGTCTTTTTTTTTTTATTATTTTACTTTCTCACTATCCACCTCTAACTAAAAAATATATATATATATAAAATCATTTTTCTAGTTTATTTATAAAACTATTTATTTCATCACAACGTTTTTGCCAACGTTGAATTTTGATTTAACGGATATTATGTTAACGTAGAAGTTTAGTTTTCTACTAGTGTAAGTCAAAAAAGTTAGACTTTATCTTAAATATGATTTATTTTATAAACATTTTTCAATATAATTTATTTTATAAACATTTTTCAAACTTGTTAGTAGAATGATGAAAACATTTTTTAAGTCTTTATATTTTTCCAAAAATTGCTATCAAGAATGTATTAAAAAGTTTGTGAATTATGCCATTCGAAATAGAAGTGTTCAAACCAAATCAATTTAAAAATTAAAAATCAATCTAAAATATCGATTAAAATTGAAATTTTTATCTACTTTTTTTCAACCAAAAAAAATTGGGTTTAGATTTCAAATCGAAAATAAAAAATCATGGTCAAACAACTTATTGCATTGAAATATAATATTATATATTTTATGTAAATAAACAACTAATAAAATATATACAATCAATACTTGTATCTTTCCTCCACCTTTTTTTTTTAATTTTTAATGAAGAAATATCCAGTATCAGAAAGAGCAAGCGTCTTCCTGCACTTCCATGCTTTCTTTGCGCACCTCCATGGGAAAGTACTATTTTACCTTTTCATTTTTTCGTCTTTTCAATATATTTCTCTTACTTTTTGGTATTTCAGATTTAGAAATCCTAAATAATAAAATATATTTCGAATAATATAATCCGGTGTATTCTGGATTGTACGTACAAATTTCAAAAAGATACTTCAGTGATTCTGAAATTATGGAGGTGCAGGAAGAAGCCGAATGAGAAAGAAGGTGGCTCATGCAGCAGTGATTGGGCCATAAACCCGACCCACGCAAAGCCCAATAAGTGAGGCCCACGATGGAGTTGACATGGGAAGGAAGATGCAGTTGTTCCTGTTTAACGATCAACGAACTCCGATCTGCGAGGATGAGAAAGAAGGAAAAGGTAATAATGGATGCAGAAAACTGGAGGCACTCTCTTCTCTATCTCACACTCCTCCTCGCAATTCTTCACCTCACGCAAAACTTGCTATCACACTTCTTCCTTGGCAACGAAACGGTGCGCATCAAGAAGAACCCCAACCTGCCCCTCCGGTTCGCTTCTGACGGTACCTTCAAGATCCTCCAGGTTTTTCTATCTCTTTCTATTTCTGCGTACAAAATGGTGTAAAACTATGCGTTTAACTCTTCATCGTGTTCTCGTGGTAGGTCGCTGACATGCACTATGGCAGTGGAAGCCTAACCCGTTGCAGGGACGTGCTGCCTTCTCAGTTCGAGTTTTGTTCCGATCTTAACACCACTCGGTTTTTGAAGCGAATCATTCAGGCAGAGAATCCGGATTTTATTGCCTTTACTGGTACTTTTTTTTTGCTTTCTTTAATTTTCTTTCTTTTTATATCCATGGGTAAAAATGGATTTTGCGCGCTTGGCAAAATGGGGAAAAATGGTATTGTGGTGAAATTGCACGTGCCTAATCTGATAAATTTTGGTTCTTTGTTTGTAACGGTAATTTGGTAACTGTTGTTATTATGTCCTTTAATACATAGTAACTCACCATCCTTTATTTTCTAATTATGATATCTAACATCTACCTTAATTAGAAAATCCATAACAGACTTTCTCCACACCAAGTTTTACTCTTAATCTTCTAAAATGTTCAAGGTTATTGTAAGGGAAATATATGCAAGTTGATATTGTGTCTTCACACGAACTAGTTCCACATTTTTTTTATAGTTTTTTTCTTACACTTGAAGGTCCACTTGACTCTAATTGTTTCATGACCCTTGGAAGTTTTGATAACTCTCGTGTTTTTCTTATTCTTAATGATTTTGATTTCTTTCTCCTCTTGTCTTCTATAGCTTCACCAAAGGTTAGAGGTTCACTTTCTCTTGAAGTGCACCTTGGAAGAATCACCAAAGGAAACATTTGGCTTCACATTTTCACAGAATTGTCTTTTTAATCACAGATGTGTTACTTATTCCATTGTGAAAATACCATAAACCCGTAACACATTCTATTCATTATTATTCTCTCTAACAAGAGTAGTTTTTTTTTTTTTTTTTTTTTTCAGCATTGACTGTAGACTGCAAGAAAAATGATCAAACTTATGACAATTATAACATTTAACATTAGATTTATCTTACTTCCGTGCATTTGTTCCACTTAAAATTCTACCTCTTCCCCTTCCATGAGCTCTTTGTATGTTCTACTGCCTAATTAACATGGATTCAGTTCTTACAATTAGGAGATAATATTTTCGGATCAAGTGCACCTGATGCTGCAGAATCTCTGTTTAAAGCCTTTGGTCCTGCTATGGAAGCAGGACTTCCTTGGGCAGCAGTGTTGGGAAACCATGACCAAGAATCAACGATGAATCGTGAAGAGTTAATGTCCTTAATTTCCCTTATGGATTATTCAGTTTCACAAATCAACCCATCAGATGATGATCCTACTAAAGGTGGCTTGATGACTAAAATTGACGGATTTGGGAATTATGACCTAAGAGTGTATGGTGCCCCAGGGTCCACGTTGGCAAACAGCACCGTTTTGAATCTTTTCTTTCTTGACAGTGGAGACAGGGCTGTTTATCAGGGAATTCGAACTTATGGATGGATCAAGGAGTCTCAACTTCATTGGCTTCGTCGTGTTTCTCAAGAATTCCAGGTAACAATAAAATCTGAATATTGTCGCCAGTTGCTAATCAAACTAATTTTGGTTATGATTTTGAAGAGACTCAATATTACCTGTCTATACTTCTATTTTGATATGCTGCATGCTCATGATTGTTTTAGTTGACTTATATTTTCGAGTTATTTTCTGCATAAAAATACAGTCTTCATAATTTGTTCCTTTTCTTTCCTTGGTAGTGATTTCATACGTTTTCAGTTTTTCTACAATATTTTCTATGGGAAGTTTGAAAGACTTTTGTGGATACTAGATACATGAGCTTTGTTAAATAATATTTATTCAATTGTACAGTAGAAAAGTGGCTAAAGGGGAATAGAGCAAAGTGAATTGTGGTCTTACTAGAGTGACAACATTTGTTTCTATGGTTTCACTCTTTTAGGAATGAAATGACGAGTTTTGAATAGCTGACCATGTTTAGCTAGAAATCGTAATAAATATCAGAGAAGAAATGAAAATATAGGGGCGAGGCTGGCAGTAATGATCTCAATCAGTTGAATATTTTTCTCTTTAAACATTCAAATTATTTAAATTACGGACAGTAATTAAAGTAATAAATGTAATCGGCCTCTTTAAATTAATCAGCATTTAAGCTTGGGTTGAATGTTATGAGAAAAAAATTAGTTCTCTTGGCATAATATTGTTTATTTTTCATGCAATAATGCAATCACGCACTTCTGTTATTCATAGGATACGGCCTTTTATTCCCTTGAGGGAGGTTTCCCAGATGTAGACCCCATTAACATCTTGCTGGTCACACACTAACAGGGACAAAATCAGGACTCTCTTCATTCTACTGATGGTATTTCCACAATTAAACCCCCCGCACTTGCATTTTTCCACATCCCTATCCCAGAAATTCCGCAACTGTTCTACAAAGAGATTGTAGGCCAATTTCAAGAGGCTGTGGCGTGTTCAAGAGTGAACTCGGGGGTCTTGCAGACCTTTGTCTCCGTGGGAGATGTGAAGGCTGTGTTCATTGGCCATGACCACACCAATGACTTTTGTGGAAACTTGGATGGCATATGGTTTTGTTATGGTGGTGGCTTTGGATACCATGGCTATGGCAAAGCAGGGTGGCCCAGAAGAGCAAGGATTATACGGGCCGAACTTCAGAAGGGAAAGAATTCCTGGATGGGCGTGCAGAGAATCTTGACTTGGAAACGCCTTGATGATGAGAAGCTGAGCAAGATTGATGAACAAATCCTATGGCAGGTTAGATGACCATGCTACTATTAATTCTTTGTTCCACGCACACGATGCATATTATGCCATTGTGTTGTTCACGGTATTAGTCGTAAAGAAGCATTCTTATTTCACTCTTTGTTCATTACTACAATTCCGTGCCCCTCTTGCACTTTGTTTCATATAGTGCAAGACACTCACTGATTTGCTGTTATGTTGTATAGTATTCAATTAAAGTGGTACACGCTTGATTTTCTTTAAATAAAGTCCAGGCTGATCTTCATATATATGGGAAATTTTCTGTCAGAAGACTTGGTTCCATCATAATGAAAATATTCTTAGTTTGAACAAAATTTTCGTTACGTTTCTTTCTAGTGTATATTTGGTTGAAAGTGTTTGTGCTTGTGATCTAAAATGAACAGTCACCTTCCACTTCTGTCCCAAATTTGATTATTGTCTTCCCTTCCGTTAGTGATATGTATTTAAGCCATGTTTTAGCTTGACAGAATGGAAAAGGCTAAAGAGAGAAAAGCGACAGATAAATCACTACTGCGGAAACATGAATAGAAAATACTAACATCTAAGCATTGCAAATTGATTTGCTTGCATACCCTTGTGTATCAACTTTTCTAAACTTTCACGGGCTCAATATGATGATGTTTTGTTTCTGAAAGAGTAGTTGGTTTAGTAACCTAAAACATAGAATTCTGACCAATATGGAATTCAATCACTGAGATATATGCGGGAGTAGCAAATTTGCATGATTAGTGGGTTGAATATCAGTTGAAAAATGGACCACATACAATAACTTCTCAATAACTGTTTTTGTGTATTTGATTAAAAACGGTTCATGAAATATCTGAAAAACCAATATTCTTATCTTAGTTGTCATTTCCAGTTGCATGTATGGCTTAACTTTAAACAGGGGTTTATATTGGGAAGCACTAAATAATTTGCAATCTTATCACAAATTCTAGCTGCAGTAATTTGTTGTTTGGAATTCAAAAATAAGTTTTTCTTAAAAGTCAATTTGTTCCTTCTCCTTTAAAAACTTCCCAAAATGGTTTAAGCTCTAAACACTGCAAATAATGAGTGATATTTCTCAATTTCAAGGTTGTCAGCATGCTCATCATATTTTTCATTGACAGTAATCACATGATTATCTTGAAAATATATTATATAGCGGTGTATTGCTAGCTCATCATTTTCAAGTTTATTTCTCTCCTTTCTAATTTAATCTAAAAAAAAAAAAAAAAAAAACTAAGGGTAGATGGTTATAACCTTATTTAGGAAGAAATATTTTAAAAAAGTTAATTCTAAAATTACCTATGCATTTAATATTATGATCAATTTTCAATAATATGTGTACATTGATTCAGTGTTTAACTAGTACTCTTAACTTAAATACCTGTTGATGGATCCTACATTAAATTATTTATTCTTTTATTTCGACCCTTTTTTCGGGGATCGAACTTTGGAATAAAATTCCTAACGCTTAATATCTCATTCCACTTTAAAATCCTCATGCTAACTCAAAAACAAAATGCGCGTCCTTTAAAAAATGCAATTTTTTTTTTATTGGAAGAAAATCCTTTTATTGTAAGAGTAAGTCTCGCATACTTATTTATGATATGAATTTAATTAATATGAAGATGGAATTATATGATGTTTACCTATTCATATATACTTGGATTTATTATAAATTAATTATTATAAGTAATTACTTATAACCTAATAATATGATTAACCTTCATTCAACTTTTTGCACGAGTAAGTGCAAACTCATTTCTCATTACTATCTATAGCTCGATTTATAAAAATGTGAGATCCCATCTCATTAATAACTTAATAAAAGATGTTCAATTTTTTATAAGAAAAAAATTGATTGCTGATCTTTACTGAATTTTAGATAAATTAAAAATTTCTTGATTTGAAATCTTGTAACCAAATTTTGTTAAAACTATATCATGTTAAAATGAAGCAATATGATGAAATTTTATTACCAACCTTTCGACTCACCAAAAGAACTAGTTTCAAAATTACATAAAATTTTGTTGATTTAATGTATCTAATAATAAATTATACGTGAAATTTGATATATAAAGATATATAACAGAGTACAATTAATAAAAGTTACTCATATAATATTATTCACATAGTGTGATAAATAATTCATTAAGAGTTTTATTTATAATTAATTTTTTTACAGTAACATATAAAATTCAAGTGACGTTTTTTTTTTTATTAAACAGACATAAGATGAGGATGAGAAATGGGCCAAGGCCCGCTTCTGAGACCTGGCCCAAAACCAATATCACTCGTTCGTAATTGGAAAATAGATAATTTGAATTTGTTAAGGGAACAACAATTAACAAACAAGAACAAAAATGGCGGCAACCAGTGACGAAGAAATGGAGTCACTTCTCTCTGCGTTCGATCAGATCTACGAGGTCTTGTAAAATCTGATATTATTATTGATTTTCACTTAGCATCAACGATAATCCTAACACATTTGATTTTTTGTTCGTTTTTCAATTTTGCGTTCGTTTGCTCAGGATGCTAAGAGCGGCATTTCGGAGATGCAGTTGCTGCAATCCAACTACAACGCAGAGTGCAAGATGCGTGAATCACTCCAAGTCGCTTCCACCGCCCTCAAAAGAGGTTCGTAACTATAATACACACATTAAAATTTTTCACGTGTTGTAATTTTGCTGCTAAATTTGTTTTGTAGTGTTGCAGAAAATGACAGGTTGGCAAAATTGTACTCGGAGTCCTTGAAGAATCTAGCGGATCAGGTACTTCGATTCCAGAATTTTTTGTGACCTAAGTTGTGATTGCCATTTAAATTTGGAAACATTTTCTGAAAACGTTTATTTAAAAAAATTGAGCATGTTGTGACGCTACAGCTTGATTACCGTACAAAATGCCTGAATTTGAAAGAAGAATTGGAGAGAGCGAAAAACGAAGTTTCGCTTAAAGAAGACGTGAGTTGCTTCCGAGTTTTTGTTTTTGTTTTTCTGCTGTGTGATTTGATTGTGAAAGAGAATATTACCAACGCGGTTGTATGATGAGTTATGGTTCGGATTCTGTGTTTGGAGCAGGGACATAGGAAGGATACGGAATTGCTTAAGCGAGAATACGAACAACAAATTGCCTGTTTGGAAGCTCAAGTTAAGTGAGTATATAATGAAGACTCAATAAAATTTGAGTGGTTAGTCAAATTAATTTTTCAAAGATATGTTAGTCCTTGAAGGATGAAAATTACATATATGGTATCTATATTTCCATGTTGAAACGGTATTTGATATACTCATGCAATAAATAAATCGCAGTAAATAGAGTATAGGATACTTTTATTCATTTCCTCATCAAATATAGATGATACCTCGTCAATATGTGTTGATAAAATATTTAAACTTCAAATCATATATATGCAAAAAAGAGCTACAAGAACCTCATAAGTATTTGATTTAGAAATATATAATTATTGTTGCTTCATAAACTAAAGGGTGAAATTGTTTTTTTATGAATTATTTAAAAGAAGTAACGAAATTGATAGTGTTATTCTTATGTGTAAATAATAAAAAGTAATGTATGACAATAATAATTATAATTTTTTAGTTGGACAGTACCTGAAAAATATGATTTTAATTTAGATTTTTACAGTTGTTATATATTTATTACATTTTATAAATTTTTATGCATTTTTAATATATTTCTAGGAATCGTATCATTGAATCATATAGGCTTATCATATCCGTGCACAAATAAGTCAAATTTCGTGTACATCGAATTTATCCAAGTAAAATATGCATTGTTTGATCTTCATGTAATGATTCTAATTTGCTGACGGTATAAATGAGTGAAAATTTTGACTTCAGATTGAGAAGTTGCAAAGTTGTAAGACAAACGAACATGGTTAATTACCGAACTCAAAGTTTTCATAGAGATTGACGACATCTTTGATATGGGGATTAATTTAACTGAATAAATGCACTTACCGGGGTCCTTAGATATAATTTTCACTGTTCAGGGACTATATGAACTTTCAAGCACTAATTTATTCGTTCGGAAAAATATGCCATCACTGAAGTGAAAGGTTTTGTTCTGTTGATGGTCATTGGGTTGACCTTATTTCAGGGAATCTCTACATGAGAAAGCAACATATGAAGCAACTATAAGCCAACTCCATGGAGATTTAGCTGCACATAAAAGTCATATGCAGGTTCTAGCAATGAGATTGGACCAACTTCATGTTGAAGTGGAATCAAAATGTGAGGCATTTGGTTTACCAGTAAATGCATGGATTTTCTTTGCCTCAAGGTTGTGATATATCTATATGTAGGTCACGTGAGCTGAAGATTTGTTTGTTTTGCTCATCAATAATCATCTGACAGATAATTCTGAGGTTCAGGACTTGAAAGAATGTTTTGCAGTTGAGCAGGAAGAAAAAAACGAATTAAACAGAAAAATCCAAAATCTGGAAAAGGAATGTAAGGCTGATTTTATTCCCATGTCTCTATTCTCTTCAATAGCAGTTTATTGTTATATTTTGAGCATATATTTTGGTGTTATATTGGCCAAAAATAAGTGGGAAGCTTTTCTGAACCCTGCAGTACTGATTTGTAAAGCAAAGCTGGCGGACCAGCAGCAGGAAATGACCGCAAATTGGCATGTGGAAACGCTAAAACAGAAAATCATGAAACTGAGAAAGGAAAACGAGGTCCTGAAAAGAAAGTTATCTCATTCAGAGGAGGGCAGGTAATTTAGGGAAACTGAAGCTAAGGAGCAACTTTGAGTTCACAAGGACAAGGTATCAGATACTAATTGGGTACCGTACTTTCTAAGTAACAAAGCTTTACTCTATCAGGTTTCGGCATATATAGGAAAAATCTCAATTTTTTGTTTTGTTTCATGAGTTCAACTTAACCAGGTTATAGGTCAATACGATTAAAGGTCGTACTTGTCAAATTTTAATACAGTTAACCTAGAATTTGATTAATTTTAACATAATTACACTGTGAAAACTTAAAACTACTGATTTTGTTTAAAAAAGGTTAAATTATATTTTAGAGAGACTTGTAAAATAAATAAATTGGACTTGACTTTTGTATTTGAAAAGAAAAATGATGGAAAGAATTTGTGGTACAACCAATATCATTTACCACACTTTCAGTTCCTGAAAATTCTTGTTGAACAATGAGTAAAGTTTTCATATTTTGCTAGAGCGCAGTGTAATTTGGAGTTAAATATTGAATAAAAAAGTTAATAAAATAAGTAATATACAAAGAAAAAGATTCAGAAATTAATTATTTTAAATTGTTAAGTTGAAAGTATGTTATGTTATAATATACAGTTAAACACTTCTTCATATAACAACTTTTATTTCAATTAATAATTGTAAAATATTTTTTCTTGTTTTATACATGTAGGAAAAATAGTATCATTACAAATAATAAAATAAAATATAATTATTGATGGAGAAAATATGAGAAGATAACAATTTTCATATGAATAACATGTTAATCTTTTTCTTTCATTCACGATAGAATGTTATAACATGTATATACTTGATTATATCAATTTAACTATGTCATTTTCTTTTCATGTACAACAAATTTATGCAGTTTGTTTTTTGAAAAAAGCATTGATTTGACAGGAAAAAATATAATATTTGAAAAATGATTTTACGAATAATATAATTCATAAAGTTCAAATATATATACCTTAATTTCTACGGTAACTTTTCGACATTACTGGGAGAAAGCATAGTCCATATATCACATCAAGAAATTAACCCTATGATCGATGTTTGACAATTGACACGATGGATGATGTGAGGTTTGTGAAGAAAACTTAGAAAAACATTTTTCGGAATATGATGATCGATGTTCAGTGTGTGTCACGACCCAAAGCAGCATATGCATAAAGTGTCATCTTAATGGGTGTCAAAAGCTGAGGCCCAAAGCAGAAAATTTATCACCACACCAAACTGAAGCCCAGAAAAGTTCGTAACTTCTTCTCAGATCTACACCAAGTGCTATTGCAAAGATTTCTAATTAATTAGGTGGGGGTGGAATTTTAGGTATTCAGATTAGATCATGCTTCCTGGTAGTAAACTTGAAAGAAGAACTTGTTTTCCCTTTTTTAGAAGAAAAATACAAATTCTTTTTGTGATGATAAACAGAAACTGTTACTTCTATATTATGTTTTGTTTTAAAACGTGTAAGAAAAATTACCTTGATACATCCACAAAAATGATAATGCTTGTTACAACTGTATTGTTTTAAGTCGATTATATGAATTTTCGTTTTTCTAAATTAAGTAAGAAAAAAAAATTTAAAAAATAAAAATTAATAATTGATATTACATGAATTTATTAAAATTCATTCTTTATTTTTTATTAACAACTAAAAAAATACAGCGTCCTCTTTAAAAGTAAATGATGTACATCAAAGGAGTTGGGTTCCATGTCTCATTGCATTAATATTTTTTTAAGTTAACCATTTTATTTTAAACTCGGACACAATATCCAAAAAGTCCCAAGTGGTATGGGAACAAGGTTTTACTTATAATTGAGTATTACAAAATTCAACTTTTTATATGCTCTTAAACCTATGCCACAATATGACAAAATGAGGTATATTTCATTAGAAACTAAGTCTAATAATTTAATACTTTTTCATGTTTGTGATTATGATCATATATATATATATATATATATATATGTATATATATATGTATATATATATATATATATATATGTATATATGTATGTATATATATATATATATATATATATGTATATATGTATGTATATATATTTTAACATGACTACATATCTATCCTCAGTTATTATTGAACTATGAAAACCCCCACCGTGCTCATCCATTCGAATAGACGACGACAACTATAACAGTTGTCATGGTTACTGTTGTGTCGATTATTAACGCTGCAAAACGTACGTTTGAAGACAGACACATAGCAGACTTAGGAGCAATCACTAAAACCATGATTGCTGTTCACTCTTCCTTTCAGCCTTAATCATCCACAGTTAATGTGGCTTAAGACTAATGCACGTGTTGTTGATTATGCATTAATTAAGCATTCTTAAAATTTGCCACTGTTCTCACAGTCAAAGTGTGAGAAAGTGGTGGCACAAGGGATGAGTGAGAATGAATGAATAAAGAAAGAGAAATTTAGAAGATGAAGCAAAGGAATTTCTTCATTCCTACCAAAAAAGAATAAACAAAGTCGATATGAAAGGGTGTTAAAGCAACCCATGCATGCCCACCAACTCAGCTGCAATGATGACACTAAGAGTGGAAGTGGAGTCTTTTAAAAGGAAAAAGCTTCTATCATTAATTCAATAACATCTACTTTCTTAAATTTTCCATGCAAATCAGAAACCAGACACCATTATTCATATTATATGCTTCTTCAAATATTTCCCCATTCACCAACAACCCTAGTTGGTTGCTGTTTTTTTTTTTTTTTTTGACCAGCGAAACCTAGTTGGTTGCTGTAAATCACAGATTTTTTTTTTCTTCCTTTTTATGAATAAGAATACTCTTTCTATAGTAAAATAGTAATATTTATTTCACTTAATTAATCTATTTTGGGATGAAGTGGTAGCTAGCTAGTTGTAGTTCCATAACATCTGTGATAATCTTTTTACTGTGTCATGAAATAAAGTGATGCTTTTAATTCGTGTACAAATTTTGTTTATTTCTTTGTGAAATTAAACATTTTGCAATTGAAAATTAGAAACTAATCTCTTAAACCATTGTTCTAATAATTCAAATAAACAAACAGAAGTGAATGACCATTTTGAAACTTCCACCAAAAGAAGCTGGTTTCTTTAAAGGAGAAACATCTGGGTTAAATGAAGTTTATGAACAGAACATAACCCTAATGAACACTATATATATTCCTTATAGTGGTAATTGGGGTAGTTATGAATTAATGGCAGTGTAAGTTGTGAATACGAGGATGTTAAGGCAAAAAGAAAGGGTTTGGTGAAGAATGTAGGTTTTTGAAGATGACGATAGGAGCAAAAAGTGTGAAAGTAGAATCTAGTCCTATCTCTTGAGAGAAGTGATGGGTTTGGCACTGCAAAGAGAATCCATGTTGGGGAGAACTTGAAAAGGCGAGCCACAAGGAGGGGTTGGTGTCGGGCACGCCTTCTTCAAACTTCAAAGGAAAACTTGTTTCTTTCTTTCACTCTCTCTTTCTTCATGCATCAGACATAGCCAAATTTTTAGTGGGCGGTGACCATTGGCTTCATTCCCTTTGGCGTTTTCCCATGTTCCCTTAAGTCAGACCTTATTCTCTTCTTCTCTCTCTCTCTCTCTCTCTCTCTCCAAACTATGTTTCAGTGTGCATGCAGTGATCTTTCGGGTATTAACACTCAATTCTATGACATCTACACCAAACCCTTTTGCCCATTCTTTCATTTTATGTGCGTAAATATCATGCATGCGCATCTATGATGCAGAAAGAAGGATCACGCAGCTAGAATATTGAGTTTTCTTACATATATATGTATATATACTATAGGGTATATATATTATTAAAGACATCAAAATGTGAAGATACGAAAGGCTTTTTCCTGATTTGATCCTCAAACCAATGATTTAAATAATTACATACCATTTGTTATTACTGAATAAAGCGGGTTCAAAAAAAGGTGTAAAAGGGAAATGAAACTTTTTGACCATAATAGTGGGTGCGTACACCTTCAACTTTATGTTGTTAATCTCACATAATATTGTGGCTGCTTAGCTTTTGCCTCGAAGTTATTGTATTGCGTACATAAAAGTGGTGTTTGTTGATCAAGTCCATAACGACTCAAATGGATCCTTTTTTCTTTTCAAGGCTAAGACTACACTGCACTTTATGTGGAGCATTTTTTAATTTGTAGTCACCACCACATTGAGACTTCAAAATAACAGTAACTAAACTCCGAGGCACCATCAACTGTTCTTTTCAAACTCCAAGTTTTCCCCTTAAAGGGAGTTTCATACCTTTGTCACAGAGCCACCCAGTTACTCCTATCCATTGCACATTGCAAAAACCAATTGCATGTTATCAAAACTTGAGCTTCCTTTCCTACTCACCTTGCCCATTTTGGCATCAAATAAAGAAAAGATGCATATTAGCATGAGGAAAAAGCAAAAGGGGTCTTATGAATTTGTGCCACCACTTTTTTCCTTCTTTTTTTCTTTTCTTCTGGAATTGTATTACATATGAAAGAATATATCAGAGCATGTTTGGAACACAATTGGATTTATAACATTGAATTTTACGTTTATTTGTTTGAATTATGCTTGGTTTTGCAAAGCATTTAGAACAAGATTAAGTTTCTGAAACTTCGTTTGCTACACTGATAACTAATATTTAATATAGTGGTATGATTATTCTTTTGAAATAATAACTTAAAAGTTGAACTTCATATTTATATGTATTTCAGTGTTTAGTTCTTGATAGTGGCTGTTGAATATCTCCTCGGAGATCACTTTTCATTCTCATGATGAAAAAATATTTGGGCAGTTCTTAACAATGACTTTTGTTCCACCAATTATGATGCCTATGATGTATGATGTATCCACCAGCTGTACATGCATAAAGGAGCGTAGTTTCAAAAGTATGAAAAATATGACTCAAATTGTAAATGCTATATAATTTAATTTCTGTTAAATGGTGTTAAATTAATTATTGTTTAAGTTATTTACAATTTTGTTCTAAAATAATATTGAAGTACATTTGAAAAGAAAATAAAGGTAATTTAATGTATATTTTTAGACTTATGTGCCTCTCGAACAGTCCACAACAAGTAAAGGAAGTCAGGCTAAAAAAAGTTGAAACAGAAGCAATTTGTAAATTCATGAAATTATTATTTATATATATATTCGTTACTAAATTATCTCTTACGTTAGGCATTTTTTAATTTTACAAAATAAAAAAAAAAGTGTACGTAGTTAATTTAAATAAGTATAAATATAAGTATTTTATATTTAGAGAGCAAATTCCATATTTAAAAAAATTGAGAAGAATTAATTTGAGAGTAATGGTCGAGTTTCGAGATAAAAGTAGAATTTTAAAAATCTGATGAAGTTATTATCTGAAGGAAAAAAAAATATAAAAATTAAAAATCAAATAATAATTTCATTTTCTTAAAAGAATAAAAAAAACGAAGTTAACAATGGTGAAACTACTTAATTACAAATAGGATATATACTCTTGGTTTAAAAGCAAAAATTAAAATTTATAACAAAAGGGTTCCAATTCTAGAAAAATTTCCAAACATAACTATCAAAATGAATGAAGAGCACTACTCTTAATTCCAAATTCCCATTCCTTGCTGAATTCAAGAAATTTCAAAAGCTCAGTGAATTATGATAGGTTTGTGTTCTGAGTTTGAAAATGTTAATGAATGTGTTACGTAAACTTAAGGCTATGCATGATTTAGATGGTTGGAAAAGGCATATAAAAAGTGTAAGGATTATTGAGTTAGAATGGAGAAAAGTGAGAGACAAATTGAAACTTACATCAACTCTCAATGTCAGTGACTTGAAATAGTTTCAGACATTCATTTGTACCATTGCTTACATATTCTTATTCTCTCTGTCCTATTCATATATTCAATTCAAGTGAATAATATATAAAGAATCTTTCAGAGATTTCATTCTCATCCTCTATACACTTTTTCTCTTGTATTTTATTCTTCTCCATGCCCCACTCAATTTCACAATTTTGGATTCAGATCCAACAAACTTACATACAATAGCCTTTCGAAATCACCATTTCTTATAACTTCTCCTAATTTTGTAGGAGTAACAGATAAGGTTATATGTCTTTTAACACATGCATCGATGTTGAATCTCAGAATTTAAGGGTTTGTTAATTAGTATATCTTTGATACAATTATTTTATTTTCCTAAACAGAAAGTTTGTAAGTATACATATTCGCAGGTTAAAAACCCGATTCCATTTAGAAAAATAATCGAAATATAATTTTTTTTTAACTTTTTGTCTATTTTTTCTTTAACCAATTGGTTGGATACGAACTTCACATTGAAAATGAAGAATTGAATCGAATAAAATTTATCAAATTATAATATGTTAATAGGTTCAAACTTTATTTTAAAAAGTTAATTTTACGAAGTTGAGTTAATTTTAAAATTTATTTTATAAGACTTTGCTTCTAAATAACTTTTAATGTATTTTTGTTAAATGTTAAAAGCATAACTAACTTGGATTAAATTCTAAAGCTAAATCATTGTTAGAGATTATAAAAAAAGATTAACATGACCTATTTTTAATGGAATGAGGCATGGTGGCCAGACCCCACTGTGATAAAATAATCTAGAAATCTTAACTTGTCTCTTTTAAAAGGTCAACTCACGGGTCAGTCCATCAATTTTTTTTAAAATTTTTTTATTTTATTATATACATATATATTTAAAATCACACTTATCATTGAAATGTTTTTTAAGTTTCTAATTAATTAATTAATTAATGTTAACAATTATGGAAATAAATTATACCTATGTACAATTTATCACTATAATTTGTATCTGCATATACTATTTATCATAATAACTTTACGCCTTACACATGTACTATATGTTATTATAACTATATTAATTATGTATATATCTTATTAATATACTTATTAAAATAGAAAATACTTGCTAATTATGTTAGATTTTTCACTTAAAAGTATATTTTTTTTTAATTTCCTTACACATAATTTCATCTCTTTTAATTATTGATATCATAGTTAAAATAAAATACATAATAACAAAAAAATTAACAATATACTTAATGTAAGAACAAGTTGTTTCTCAAAGTATGTTGAGCAATAGACATAAGTAATATACTTTATTTGTGTGAGACATAGAAATGATCGAAAAAGTCCAATGAACACGTGCAAAGAAAATTCATGTGTAGTATATCCAATAACCATGTTGATGTGCAATTGTAGCTACATTTGCAAGTCTTGTGGTTGTGGAGGAAATGTTGCTACTACTTAGTTGGAATTTCTCTTCTTCCTTAAGCATATAAATAATAATGTCTTATGTGCTGCTAAAAAAACGAAATAAATAAATAAATAACGCCTTATGAAAGAATGCGTGATTGATGAATATAAAAACGAAATAAATAAATAAATAACGCCTTATGAAAGAATGTGTGATTGATGAATATAAAGGAAAGTAGGACTCGTTGTAAAGTAGATTCACTTAAATCCTAAAAGTCCTTGTTAGCCAAACACAAACTCTTCTAATTGATAAGAAATGAAGTCGCCAAGATTAATAATAACGATGTCTCGAGTTTTAAAGATAAACTTTGCAATATCAATAACAATGTTAAAAGAGTAAAAGATAAAGTAATGTTCGCAAGAACAAAACTGGTGCCAATTTGTAAAAATATATTTAAATAATAAAAAAAATTAAAAGAAGTTTAGAGAGATAAAATGTTCAGGCCAAAATGTAATGAAAATGTTATTTAAAGAATTCTCATTATAACCTTAATTTTACTAACTTATTTTTTTTTATGATAATTAAGGTACAATGTTGGACATCTGTTAATAATGTTGAATATTTATAAGTTAATTGATTGTTATACCTTTTAATATTTTAATTAATGTACATGTATAATGTTTAATATATATATATATATATATATATATATATATATATATTCATCCCACACTTTTTAGAAAAAAAATTTAAAAAAAGAAAGTGAAGAGAAAAATTAAATAAACTAATAAAAGATATTTTGTTTTTATCGGCATGTGAAAAGCAACATGATAGAGAAATATATAGATAAAAAAAATGAATGAGATAGAAAGAAAAGAAGTAAGAAATTGATGATAATTTTCCTCTGCAAAATATGTTCACTTGTATAAATTAGGATTCACCATATTGTTCTTGGGATGCTTTTATTTTATATTAAATGTATGATTTTAGTCTTTTACTTTCAGTTAAACATGCATGGTCAAAATTGATGTATTTTCATATTAAATAAATGTGTTCTCAGACTTCAAAAAGAATGTGAATTTAATCCTTTTTATTATAGAAATAGTTAATATAATTAGTATATATATATATAAGTTTAATTAAAATGAGAGTAATGGATTTGCCTCTAAAAGTACTCAATTCATAGAGATGGACATTATTTTTTTAAATATAAATTTTGTAACAATATTTATCGGTAAGATTCAATTAATGGTTAGTATTCCCTTCACTCCATAGCTCCTTCTCACACAATTAAAATATCTCACATATACATAAAATAATCACACAAATACGTGACTATATATTATAATTATAATTTTTAATTAAATTATTAAAATATAATGTTGAGTTATAAGTCTTTTACTCCCTCTGAATTTAACTTTGACCATGAAGTTATATTGTGGTGTCCACCTATAAATTCTTGTCTCTATGCTAACTCGTTGATCTTTACTCCTTTCACCAAAAACTCATCAATCATTCTCATTGTCCTTGTTCAACGTTTTAGTATTTCTAGATGAGAGTGTTTCCTGTCATACTAACGTAACCCTTATCCTCACACAAAGAACTTGTTCTCTCAAAAAGCTGCTTATCCCGTTTGAACTATCTTCATGTTATTGTATGGTGATTCTAGTATGACCAATTTTTTTTTTTTTTTAATTTGAGTGTGGCAATAATTTTTAATTAATGTTTTTGTATTGATTTTACACTTGAGTTAAGTACAGATAACAAGTGTTTTAGTCTTAATAAGTGTATATCCCAATCTATCAAAGACTAATTTTGTTGTAATTACAGTTGATTTGAGAGATTTTTATCCATAGTAGAAATAAATATGAAGTTTCTCCTTAAAAATATTATCTTTTAATATACGAATACAAAATTTAACCACCGGATTTACGTGCATAATATATGTAAGATCAAGTGCAGATATTAATTTTTAACACTAATATACTATGAAATAAGTATTAAACAATATTCGCCTTTTTTTTTATCAGCACAATATTCATACATACGTGGTATAACGTCTAAATCAATACGTTTATAAAATAATTAGTGATGCTGCATATCTGAATTGACATTTACTTCTATGATTGCTGCCAAGTTATGGTTTTTAATTTTCTGTAGTGATTTGATATTTATTCCATCACCTAATAATCTTATCACATTCTTATAAATAATAATCATATTAGATAATAGTAAAAGATAATATTGTGATAATTGATTAAATCTGAATACAAGCGTCATAACACATATTCCTACTTAAAACATATATCATTTATGTTCCAACCATAACCACGTACTGGTTCGTTCTCATACCTTATAGTTCAAATTTGTGTGCAGACACTTTTTCTTATGTTAACTAACATATACAACCTTGTTGGGTGCAATCTCTACAATACCAATAGATTACAAAAGTTACAGGTCATTTTGTCATGTTACTTGGTTTATATCAGAATATATTTACAAACTGTTTCACTTGTACAACATATGACCAAGTCAAAAAGTGCTTACCAGATCTAATCTAAAGGGCAAATGAGAAGAAGAAAAGAAACAAAAAAACATAGAAAATAGGAATGTTGGTCAATGGTAGTAGAGAGCATTCAAAACTAGGCATGAACACATTATGATTACATATGCAAGAAGAACAAACCAGCTGAGCGAATGGTCTATTCCAAAACCAGCATTCAGTGAACACAAACACATTATTTCTGAAGAGTTTGGTGCATCTAACCTCAGGATAAATATTTTTTTTTTCTTTTTGAAAGGTCTATTTTCATCCCAGTAAAGGCACGTGCAGAGTTTGTTTGTTGTGAGAAGTGTCTGACATATTTTGGTAGCTTATATAGAGGCATAGCTAGACTTATTTGTTTTGTTGTGTTGCTCTTATATCCAAATGCTGGAATTACTAGCCCCTGCCAATGTGTCTATCAATCATGTTATGCACAACTGAGCCCAGAGAATGCTTTTTGTACATCAATTATCACCACACTGCATATGTGGACACATACTTCTTTCTCAGACCATCTTTGTGCTACAATTTTCTTTATGCATCTGTCAGACCAAAAGGTTGCAAAAGTGTTAACCCTAAACAGAATAAATTTCTCACTCTGTTTCATTCTTTCCTTTCAATATAATCACATTACTTCAACTTTTTTTTTTATTATTGTGTTTTTTAATCTAATAGTTTAAAATATAAAATTTACCCGTTAAAACAATAGAGAAAATAAAAGATAAAGACAAATAATATTTTGAATTTTTTTAAAAAATAACTTAGTCTTTATAATGTATGTCACTGTTACATTAATTTCTTAAACTAAGGAAAACTTAAATAAGCTTTTGAATTTTTTGTAGGATTAAGTTCTTGAAATTATCTTTTTTCTACTATTTTGGTGTTTTTGCCCAGGGAATTAAGTGATATATAATTGTTATATATGTCCAGGAGCAACATGACAAAAAAAGGTAGTTTTCATAAACATGGAATCAAATAAAAAGATTTGTATATATAATTATGTAGCTAACTTTACTTTTAATAAACATTTATACATCTAAACCTCAATTTACGAATTTTATGTGGAATAATTTTTTTACTGACTTTTATTGTTAATTACATAATTTTATAATACAAATATTTAAATATAAATCAAATTATTTCAAAACCAATCTGAATGATGATAACTAAATTTAAGTAATGTGAAAAGTTTTTATTAACAAGAGAAAAATATTTTGAATGAGGTTTAGAATTTAATTAAAGCCTGTTTTGAGTATTGTCAGAGTTTGTAATGATATTCCAGGAAAAAGATGTTAATAAATACTGTTTGATGGTTTTGATTAAACCCAAGATTAATTAAGAAAAAGTTGCATTTAATTATCTCTTTATTATTGCTTGATAAAATGGATAGAGTTGGGTCCATTATGTTTTGATATACATGTCATAATTTGAAAACTTTTCAAGATGCAGACCCTTGTGTAAAACAATACCATTAGAACCAATATTTCTGGCACTTTGATAGACATATGTAGCAATTCTCTTACACATACATGGCTCATTTCAAAACCTTCTGAGACTAAACAGTGATAATCCTAGAGCTCAATGTTGTTGGTATCCAAAGGATGAGAACATGATTGTTCATGATGTTGATACTCCAAGACACTGGAACTGGATCTGAAACCCTCATTCACCAGAAATTAAATACTCATTTCTGATTCTGATTCTTTGGGGTGTGAGCCCTAATAATATGTTCCAATCAAAGATTCACACAAATGATTCATAACTACATGTTCAGCTGCAATGCTAAAAGTTATTGGTCTCAATGTAATGCAACTGTAAGTATATAGTAATATCAGTTTCATTTGCAGTCTGCAGTTTCTTACTGTGGCACGTGAAGAACATATAAAGAGTATTATACTATGTTACTTATTCCTACAGTATTTTATATAATTATTCTTTTCTTTATCTCTTTTTCCTTCACTTGTTTAATTTTATGTTTTGTTAGGTGTACATTTGGCATTCCTCATTAGGAGTAGCTAATGATAGAATGTCATAATTGAAGAAATGTATACTACTAATTCGTATCAGACAATAAATACGTTTTGTATTTATAAATTTAAATATATTTATTTCTACAAATAATATTATTGTAACAACTAAAATCTTTTACCAATATAATGAAACTTTAAGTTATATTTAATGACAGAAGATGCAAATGATAATATCTTTTTTAAGATTTGATTTGTTGGTTAAATATAATGTTTTTACTTTCTCAAATTTACAGTAAATTGATTTTTGTTCCTTAAATCTGAAAAAAAGGATAATTTTTAAATATTTTAATTGGAAATAAATACAAATGTAAATCTTCAAATTTATTATTTAGGACTTAATAATTAAAAAATATTTCCTTAAAGTTAGTGTAAATATCAATTTTTTGAAATTTGAGAAACTAAAATATCTTTTTTAATTTAAGACACCAGAAACTAAATTTACAAACTAAATCATAATTAGATAATTAGACTTTTCTGTTATTATACTATAAAAACAAAAATAATAATATTTGGATGGTTCATAAGGTTGAAAACCAATCAATTACCATGTTCTATAAAATTATTTAAATCAAACTAATGTTTTTCTCATTCAAAACGCCTCCCCTTCTAAACCTTAATCCATTTATTCTCTCAATTGTATATAAAATTCAGTTATCCAAACTACTGAAATTCAAAATAATCAGTATGAAATTTGTCTTAAATTTATACATTTTTTAAATAATATTAATGCACACGTTTCAACTTTTTGTTTAAAATTTTAAGTTTTATTTTTTAATCTCTTTCATTAATTACTAATATTTATTTATTTAATTTTATTGTTTATTTTAAACTCAAAACAATCTTTGTACAAGACAAAATTAGACTCCCAGATCACCTAAAATATTTATTAAACTTGGAAAATAACCAAAGTTTTAATTTGCAACTTGTATAAAAACTGTAGCTTAGGGGGGGTGATGTGAAGCATATAACATTAACAAAAATAGATGTTTTTTATAGTTTTATTTTATATGAAAAGACAATAGGCAAAGGGAAAAGTGATAATCGAGCATTAAGCTGAAGGAATTAGAACCCTCCATTCTTTCTATCGATATTTTTGGACAACTTTTTTAATTAATTATCACCACTTTTGTTATTTATGTATATATTTATAGGTAAAGGGGTGTGTATAAAAGATAAAGGAAGAGAGGGATGACATTTTTATAGGGATTAGTGAGCAAAGAGAGTGGCAGCAATGATGGTTAGGTTGTCATCGTTTTGCATGCAATATAGAAAGATGAGTAGAGAAAGAAAAGAACACATATACTTTCATAACTTTCCCTTTTCTGTGTTTTCCTTCACTTTCTTTGCTTTTCTGTCACCACTTTAATCACTCTCTTAGAATTCAGTAACAAAAGCTTCTTCCTCTTTTTTCCTTTACCCTCACCTTTTACTCTTCATTCATCTCTCTCTTTCTACTACACCTTTAATCTTCATTTCAATTCTCATCTAGGATGCTACAATATGGATTAGTAAACTAATATCTAAATTAAAATTATTTCTTTTCTTATTTGTTGTGTGTTTTTGTAATTTTTATGTACTATTATTTATTCCTTTTTTTTTATAGGGGTATTAGTTGAGAAAATAATAGTTAACATCGTCCTGAAATTTTAAAGAAATAGAAGCAATTTTTGTTCAAAAGTTGCAATACTCAGTATAGCTCAGCTTGGCTTTCTCATTTATTATTCATTAATAACTCAGTTAGGGCTAGAAAACTTAATGTGCAAGTAAATATATTGACTTTAGCAGTGGTTGATATGTATATTTTTTTCTCATGTTCAAGAATCATGTTTTATTACCATATAATCAATAAACAAAGTTACATAAAATTAAAAAAAATACAATCATATAAACATGTGTTATAATTAATATACTATATATGTAATAGAAATTATTTCAATAAATAAATTTTAGATAAATTAAAAATAATATAATAAAGATGCAGACAGCCTCAAACCTTAAAATACATCTATTTAAGGTAAAAGGGTGGAGACAATCCATTAACTTTTTTTCTACTCTTGAATAAGTTTTAAACAAAATATAATTTTGGACTTTAAACTAAGTAGGAAAGTACTAGATACCACCATAATACTTTATTTATCTGTGAGGTTGTAAAGCAAAATGTATTACTCTCGTAAATTTTGTCCTTTCCATCATAATATTAAAGGGAGATGTTGTAAAATTGAAAGTAAAATTAAAATTTTTGAAATAGATATTATATTAGTAAAATAAATAAACAATGTAAAATTTAAACTCAAAACATATATTATATAAATTTTTTCTTTATTTATTTATCTTATTTGTCATCTATATTGTTACAAGTCCATACATAGTGTTATTTTACATTTTATCTTTATATTTACAAAATACACTCTTTACTTCATCTTTATCATCACAACACAACAAATCACGTTATAGCCTATAATTAATATAATAAGTTATTTTTAATATTTTTTATTTTATTTTAATCAGAATTATAACATCAGTCAATATTTATAATTGTTGGAATATTTACATATATTTATATCATATTTTGAACTGATGTAAAACATATTTCACTTTTTACATCGTTAAAATACGTATCAATATTATAATCGTCGTAGAATATCAATTAAACTGTTCTTAATTTTTTTTAAATAAATAAAGCATTTTTCAATGTTTTGAATTAATATTTAAGTTTTAACTTTTTTAAGAGTAAGAGGATTGTGACACATTATATCATAAAACCATGTTCATCCTTACGTTAAAGTTGAAAAGAAAATATCTACATATAACTAAAAACACATCTCTTCTTTAGTTAACAATAATGCCTGTATTAAGTAAATTATCTTCACTCTCGTTTTTTTTTTTTCTTCAACACGCTAAAACAAATAAGCTGAGATATATTCAAAGAATTTTGTAATGGGTAAAAGAAGAGAAAAAAATAGCCTTTGCTTGGGAAAAAAGTTTGCTAGAGATTGAAATGGACGCATCTCTCATGCACTTATGTGGGTAACACCACCCTATATTACAAAACAAAACAAGATTATATATATACAGGTATTAAAGATACCAAGTGTAAACTAACTCTATCATGTAAAATAATCATCTTCTCAATTTAAGCTTCAACGTTAGAATGTGATCACACATTTAGCTTATACGATTTTGAGAGAGATTTTAACTATCTCTCTGAATATTCAATTTTCTTACCAAATGTAAACCATAATACATTCTTAATTAAGATAATCATGTTTATTATATTTTTTTAAAAAGATGAAAATATTTTGATTGATATAAAATTTCCTCACAAATCAAGCTAAATACACCCACAAACACTAATCGATTTATATATTTTTTTTCACATCAAATTAAACTAATTCAGAAGCATGTAATAGTTACAAAATATCGATTTTTAAGCTTTTGTTGGTATTTGATTTCAACTATCATATTTTACAACTATGAAATAACTCATTCAAATAAACATGTTTTTGGATCAAGACAACTAGTGGATGAAGGTTGATCAACTCTTTAATAATTGTTAGATATTTAAATATGAGTGTAAGTTTTATATTGAATAAAAATAAAAAAGTTGAACAATATATAAAGAATAAGACTCACAAACTCCTTTTTTATCTCTCCGATATTTTTTCTCTCAAATTTTTTAACAAGTGGTCTCTCATTCTTGTTTGATCTCTCTAATGTTTCTCTTTTCAATTTTTTCTAGCAATAATTATAAGATAGAAGAAGATATACAATCTTCTAATAAATACAATTCTTAAATATAAGTTAATTGCTTATATATATATATATA
>Ga0209489_104058_pt1 | contig 27520 bp, 16 predicted proteins | sample SiratrowhiteBW_FD_187527 | JGI IMG/M metagenome (GOLD analysis project Ga0209489, IMG submission 187527) | Root nodule microbial communities of legume samples collected from California, USA - Siratro white BW (SPAdes) (version 2) | ecosystem: Host-associated > Plants > Roots > Nodule | place... | reverse complement strand
TATATATAACTTAAAAAAAATATTCTGCACTAATATATATCTATTTTATATATAATATAAATATATACACAAAGTTCTTTCAAGTAAAATAAAAAATAGTAGAAATATTTTAGAAATTTCATTTGCTTGCTTCTAAAAGACATTGTAAATATTTTTTTTTAAATATTTGAATCTAAATTCTTGAATGTGTTTAAAGTAAAGATCTTTTCACAAAAATACAATAATTTTCATGATTTTAATTAGAAAATTACTGATTCTGTTAGCCTGTACTTTTCTAATCTGATTATGACTATTAAATATAAAATGTATTTATTTATTTTTGAACTCAATAATAAACTAGCAATCTAAAAAGAATTTGGTATAATTGTAATTTATTTTGAAACGAGAATGTGAATCAATCATAGGACATTTAGGACGTTATTTAAATTGAAATAGTAGTAAAGAATTACAAGTTAAATATCTTAGATACTTACTCTTTAAATAATTAGTTATTGAAATTCTTAACCAAAAACTATATAAATATATAATAATAATGACGACGACTACGATAATAATAATAATAATAATAATAATAATAATAATAATAATAATAATAATAATAATAATTAAGGACGCACAACAAATGTTTATCTTACTCTTTCACTTCAAGAAAAAAATTGAAATATTTATATTTTCTATTTTCACTCCTCAATATTAGCGCAATATGATTTAAAATAATCTAATTATTATTATTTTATTCAATTTTTGTCCTCTCAAATAATTCTTAGATTTAGGAATTATTTAAAACCTCAATGATAGTGATATATTGAGAATCCTTATGTATATAATAAAAAAACTAATTCATTAATAATATCTATGGTCAACAAAATAAAGTAATAAAAATACCTGTTATCTTAAGAAAAAGGAAATAATATATATATATAAGTTAACTAAGAATTTATAATAATATCTGTGACTGATTAAAATTTTGGTCTCTTGTACTTCTCGATGTGCGATTTTAGTCTGCCCATTTCTTTCTCGATTTATTTTCTGTGCTTAAAAAAAATCAGTCATTTTAATTTAATCTTTAGCTTAACGTGGATTATTTGTTTTTCTATTTTACTTTTTAATTAATCAAATTATTTTTTAGGATAAGTAAATCATTTTTAATAGTTTTTAAATGAATATGTTAAGTCTGGATAAAAAATTATGTAAAATTAAATATTTAACCAAAAATGATAGATTGTATCAATTATAAAAGACTAAAATTATAAAAAAAAAAATCCATGAAAAACTAAAATAAAAAATAGAAATTAAAGAAATCAGAATTGTTTAGTCTCAAATTACAAGTATATAAATAGTGTTTTATTTGCAATGGTGACATTTTGAGGTGACCTTTTATTTTGGCTGCACTAGTTGGTGTTTCTTTACATCATGTGGGGCATGTTAGTTGTTTTAATGTGTAACAAATAAATAATGAGCCAGACACAGAGTATAGGATAAACCGAACCAATGTCACAAAGGCATGTTTTCTGTGTGTATCACGTTTTCAATACTCTTGTTTGAATGGCAGACTCTATTATTGAGTGATCTTTACCAACATGTTTGATTGAGCATCTTCTGTATTTGACTAGCATAAAATCTTAATCTAGAATTAGATTCAATAAAATTAAATTAATTATTATTTTGAAAGACCTGGACTTGGATCTAAAAACACATTACATATATTTTATTAAATATGCAGGTTTTATTTTTTATTTAATGATTCTAAAATCGGTGTGATTTTTCATGAACTTTAACATAGAATATATATATATAAAAAAAGTGTTACCAAATTCACTGCTAGATATATAATAATATAATAATTGGCAACACACAAAAAATGTTACTAAATTAAACAAAATGTTACTATTATGATTTAATAATATCTTATCAAATGTAAGGTATTATTTATGTTATTAAAAAATTTTAGTAACACTTTTTTATAACAGACTCTTTTTTACTTCTTCATAACAAGAATTTTACTCTTTTTCATAATAAGAATTTTACTTTTTTTAATAAAAGTTAATTTTAATTTTTTAACTTTTAGTAAAAATCTTATAAAAATTTTTAATTTTACCACAGACTGTTTCGTTTCCGTTTACAGTGATGAGAGTGAAAGAGACTGGGGATTAAGGTTTTGAACCAAATTGTTGTTGCCCTACTAGTCTCGGCTAGGTCTGAGACTAGGACTAACACGACTAAGAACGGGAATAAAAGAAACAATATTGAAAGAATGGAAGAGAGACGAGACTGGAAAAATAAAAAAGAAGAATGAGAGGGTGAAAAAATAAATAAGATAAATTTTATCCATTTATATTTGAAAATTTTATTAGACTAAAAGGGTTATTTTAGTAACAACTAAAATAAATGATACTATATATTAGTTTAAATTTATTAATCGTAACATTTGTTTACAAAATATTATAATATTTTACGTATAGTAACATTTATGTCAGAAAAACGTTACTGTAGTAATTAAAATCAATGTATAGCAACATTTTTAATAAATATAACTGTAAAAATGTTACCAAAAATAGGAAATGGTGTAGTGATTCGTGTGTAACAAAGATAGCTACTGAAAGAGCAATTGCAGAGAATAGTGGTATTGTAGGAAAAGGTTTCGAAAGAAAAAAAATTAAGTGCACGACCCAAAATAGCTAATTTTAAATGGGCTGATTATGAGTGGTCAAAATATTAATATTTAAATAATAAGAAGAGAGAGAAAAGGGGGACAGTTGTGTATCTTCTGGGATTTTCTGTTAAGGAATGTTCCCTTCCTCTGGAATTTGAATAAAATTCTCCTCTGTTACATTTTCATTTCTTTTCTTCTTCAAATTGCTGTGATACTGTTATATTAGTACTGGGTGTCTCTGATATACTGTTTCACTAGTGCTCTCGTCATCGAACATGGCCGAGAATACACGTCTCAAGGAAATCTCTACAACCATGATGAAAATCTTAGAGATGATGGAAACAAATCGTCAGGAAAATCGAACTCAATTTGACACTATAGAAGATACAGTGGAGACTTTGCTAAAACAAAATCGCAGTCCTGGAGGAAATTTTCATCACGTTGCGGAGGGCCACAGTTCAGGCAGTGGCTATACGAACCCGCCACCGTTTCAGGTGCGGAATGTCAAGTTGGATTTTCCCCGCTTTGACAGTTCGGAAGTTCTTCAATGGATCTTCAAGGCGGAACAATTTTTCGATTACTATAATACGCCAGATGCTCAACGTATTACCATTTCCGCCATTCACATGGAGAAAGAGGTAATTCCTTGGTTTCAAATGACAAATAGAGCTACTCCTTTTCATTCTTGGATTGATTTTACTCGTGCTTTAGAGTTAGAATTCGGTCCATCTCCATATGAATGTTCTCGGTCCCAACTTTTCAAATTAACACAAGTTACTTCAGTACATGATTATTATACTCATTTTACGGCTCTTGCCAACCGGGTACAAGGAGTCACAAGTGAAGCTTTAATTGATTGTTTTGTGGGAGGACTTAAACCATATATTCAGCGTGATGTAATAGCTCAAGCTCCTACTACATTAATACGCTGTGTTTCTTTAGCCAAGTTATATGAAGAAAAATACACTTCAAAAACCAAGCCCCTACACCACCCTTACCCCTTTCGACATCCACAAACAAACACTGCCTCCTCCCAATCCATTAAATCCACGAGCCTTCCACCATTACTACAAGCCCCAGTTACCACCACATTTCCAAAGCAAGGGCCTGTTAAAAAAATTTCCCCCGCTGAGATGCAGATTCGACGAGAAAAAGGGCTATGTTATACTTGTGATGAAAAGTTCACCTCCTCTTATCGGTGTCCTAATAAACAATATTTGTTGCTACAAATGGATGAGGACGAGACGTTGGAACACCAACCTGCACCAGAAGAAATGGTTGATAATATCATACAAGACCCTCATTTATCATATAACGCCTTAAAAGGCTCAATGGGGCTAGGCACCATGAAGTTTCAAGGTACTATTAATGGCATGGTGATTCAAATCTTACTCGACAGTGGTAGTTCCGATAACTTTCTGCAACCTCGAATTTCAAATTATTTGAAACTGCCAGTGGAAGAGGCCCCTAGCTTTCAAGTTTTGGTGGGAAATGGTAATTCATTAGAAGCTGAAGGAATGGTGAAGCAACTTGAGGTACTGGTACAGGGACAATTATTAAAAATTCTTGTATATCTCTTACCAATTTCTGATGCTGATTTGGTACTTGGAGCAGCGTGGCTTGCTACATTGGGCCCTCACATTTCCGATTACAGCAAGCTCACTTTGAAATTCTATAAGGGTAAGCAGTTTGTCACATTACATGGTGATAAATATCAATTGCCAGGCTCAATTTAATCACCTTCGCAGGATGCATAATACTCATGCTATTGCAGAGGTTTTCACCTTACAGTGTCAACAAAAAGAGGTGTTTCCTCATTCGTGCCTTGAGCTACCAGATCAAATGCCAATTGAGTTGGTACAGCTACTGCATAATTACAGTACTATATTTGCTACACCCACCACCTTACCACCCTCCAAAAGTCATAATCACGTTATTCCTTTAATGAAGGATGCAAAACCAGTCAAGGTGCGTCCTTACCGGTATCCGCACAGTCAAAAACAGTAGATACAAACGATGGTTCAAGAGATGCTTGCTGCAGGCATTATTGCACCCAGCACTAGCCCATTCTCTTCCCCGATTATTTTGGTTAAGAAGAAAGATGGTACATGGAGGTTTTGTACAGATTATCGGGCTTTAAACGCAATTACAATCAAGGACAGCTTTCCCATCCCCACAGTTGATGAACTCCTTGATGAGTTATATGGCTCTCATTATTTTTCCAAGATAGATCTCAGATCAGGCTATAACCAAATTCTCGTTGCTGAAGAGGATAGGCACAAAACAACTTTTAGGACCCACCAAGGACATTATGAATGGCTAGTTATGCCATTTGGGCTTACTAATGCCTCAGCCACTTTTCAGAGTCTCATGAATAATATTTTTAAAGATTATCTTCAAAAATTTGTCTTGGTTTTCTTCGATGACATATTAGTCTACAGTTCTTCCTGGAGTAATCACCTGTTACACTTGGACTTGGTTCTTCAGTTGCTACAACAACACCAACTCTATGCGAAACTATCTAAATGTTCCTTCGGGTTACAACAAGTAGACTATTTGGGCCACACAGTTTCAGGGCAAGGAGTAGCAATGGATAAAAGCAAAGTACAGGCAGTTTTACATTGGCCAGTACTGCAAAATATTAAGCAGCTGAGAGCATTCCTTGGTTTAACTGGGTAATATCGAAAATTTATCAAATCATATGTTGTAATTGCGGCTCCCTTGACTGATTTGTTGAAAAAGGATAAATTTTAATGGGGAATGGATGCTACTGAAGCTTTTTCCATGCTCAAAATTGCATTTACACATGCTCCAGTCTTAGCCTTGCCGGATTTTTCGAAAACTTTCACTCTGGAAACTGATGCTTCAGGGGAGGGTATCAGTGCTGTTTTGAGCCAGGACCAACGTCCTATTGCTTATTTTTCCAAAAAGCTCACGGATAGGATGCAACATCAATCTGCTTATACGAGAGAATTTTTCGCAATCACAGAGGCTATTGCAAAATTTAGACATTATCTCCTTGGCCACAAGTTTATTATAAAAATTGATCAGAAGAGCCTAAGATCACTCACTGATCAAGTTGTACACACACCCGAACAGCAAAACTGGTTGCATAAGTTGATTGGTTATAACTTTACTATTGAGTATAAACCTGGCAAAGAGAATGTGGCTGCTGATTCTCTTTCCCGATCTTTTATGATGGCTATATCTCAGCCAAAACTACAATTGTTGCCAGAATTACGAGAAGCAATGGCACAAGACCATCACTTACGTGACATTATGCAATTGTGTTTGCAAAACAATCCTCCCAGTCCTTAGTATTCAGTCTTAAATCAGTTACTGTATTGGAAAGGCAGATTGGTTTTACCCAAAGGGCATGAATTGGTTAAAAAAATTCTTCAGGAATTTCACAGTACATTGTGGGGTGGACATTCTGGTTTTACACGCACCTTGAAGAGAATTGTTGCACAATTTTACTGGCCCGGTATGCAGCCTGATATAAGGGAGTATGTGCAAAATTGTTTAACATGTCAACAAACCAAACATGCTACAACTCTACCATCCGGGTTACTACAACCGTTGCCGATTCCGGAACAAATATGGGAGGATGTGGCCATGGATTTTATTACCGGCCTTCCCTCTTCTAATGGACACACTGTTATTATGGTGGTTATTGATAGGCTTTCGAAATACGCACATTTGGTTAGTTTAAAGGCTGACTTTAATAGTAAGCAAGTGGCTGAGCTCTTTGTGAAAAACATTGTCAAGTTGCATGGATTTCCAAAGAAAATAGTTTCTGATCGTGATAAGGTGTTCACGAGCCAATTTTGGTAACACATGTTCAAGCTGAGTGGTACTTCTTTGAAATTCAGCACTGCTTATCACCCCCAAACAGATGGGCAATCTGAGGCATTGAACAAATGCATTGAGATGTATCTAAGGTGCTTTACTTATGATAATCCTAAAGAATGGTCTAAACTGTTGCCATGGGCAGAATTTTGGTACAACTCTTCTTTTCATCACAGTACCGGCATGACACCATTTAAAGTGGTTTACGGTAGAGAGCCTCCACAAATAATTAAATATACCTTCAGCAACCAGGACCCTCCTCAGGTTCAAGACCAACTTCTCCAGAGGGATACCACACTTAACAAACTGAAGATCAATTTATAGAAGGCACAACAACACATGAAGAAAGAAGCAGATAAAAAACGCAAGCCCATGCAGTTAGAAATTGGAGATATGGTACTGGTTAAACTTCAACCGTATAGGCAACACTCTGTACTGCTAAGAAAAAATCAAAAACTGAGCCTTCGCTATTTTGGACCATTTCCTGTAATTGAGAAGATTGGGGAAGTCGCTTATAAACTGCTATTACCTCCTTCTGCAAAAATCCACCCTGTCTTTCATTGCTTCCAGTTGAAATTGTGCAAAGGTGATCATTTTCAACCCTATATACCATTACCCATTACCAAGTCAGATGTTGAATCATTACTACAACCAGAAGCCATCTTACAAACCCGAGTCATTATTCGAAATCAGCAGCATGTGCAGCAACATTTAATAAAATGGGAGGGGATGGATGAAACTCAAGCAACGTGGGAGGATACCATGGTTATTAAGCAGGTCTTTCCAAACTTTAACCTTGAGGACAAGGTTGTTTTTAAAGGGGAAGGTAATGTAACAAAGATAGCTACTGAAAGAGCAATTGCAGAGAATAGTGGTATTATAGGAAAAGGCTACGAAGGAAAGAGATACAGTGCACGACCCAAAATAGCTAATTTCAAATGGGCTGATTATGAGTGGTTAAAATATTAATATTTAAATAATAAGAGGAGAGAGAAAAGGGGGACAGTTGTGTATCTTTTGGGATTTTCTGTTAAGGAATGTTCCCTTCCTCTAGAATTTGAATAAAATTCTCCTCTGTTACGTTTTCATTTCTTTTCTTCTTCAAATTGCTGTGATATTGTTATATTAGTACTGAGTGTCTCTGATATACTGATATATTGTTTCATCGTGTTATGTGTACCGTATGACCATTGACAAGTACTTAGGCCGAGGAGTACCAGGCCGAGAAGTCTCCAAAGAAATCAGGCTGACAAGTGCCCAAATCTACAGGAGAGGCCGAGGAATACCAGGCTGAGAAGTCCCCAAAGAAATCAGGCTGACAAGTGCCCAAATCTACAGGAGAGGCCGAGAAGTACCAGGCCGAGAAGTCTCCAAAGAAATCAAGCTGACAAGTGCCCAAATCTACAAGAGAGGCCGAGAAGTACCAGGCCGAGAAGTCCTCAAAGAATTCAGGCTGGCAAGTGCCCAAGCTTAAAGGGTGGCCGAGAAGTACCGGGCCGAGAAGTCCCCAAACCAATGCCCACGAATCAGTGTCTTCTTTGTATTGGAAACAGACACCTTACATCTGACAAAGGAGCAAATCCCAATAAATGGCGCTTGCGTTACCTGACAAAGGAGAGATCACACGCCTTCTCAATGTCAGAGACTGCAGTCTTCCCTCTGACATTGTGCAGAATAGCAGCCCCGCGCAAGGAAAACTACACGTCTTCCCTCTGACATTGTGCAGAATAACAGCCTCGCGCAAGGAAGACTACACGTCTCCCCTCTGACACAGCACAACGCAATTATCGTATTCTTGGCTGTACATCTTCCCGACAGGCTGGGCATTACAGTATAAATAGGTAATGGCGAACATAGTCAAGGGATTTTTGGGAAAAATCTGCCTTAACGCGTTATACGATATACTTCTAGAACTGAGAGTGTACTTCTGAGAATACCAGGGAGAGAGAGACCAGGGTAGTTGACACCTCGAAGTTTTGTTCTCAGCCTCAAGGCTCCGCAAGAACTTTTATTATTCTAGGCCTTCAGGCTCCGTAGGAACAATTGGCGCCCACCGTGGGGCCGAGAGGTATGCAGACTAAACTCCAATGGTGTCAACCCGGAGCAAGCTTCAAGACCAAAGGCCAGAACACGTTGACATGGGAAGTGACCCTGTGGCTATGCAGGAGCAGATGATGGCTATGCAGCGAAGGAATGAAGAAGAAATCAATGACTTGAGGAGTAGAAACGAAGAAGAAATTCATGCCTTAAGGCGTGAGAACGAAGAGATGAGAGAAATGCTCCACCACGATCAACCCTCCGTGTCTGAGCGGGAGAGTACACGGCAGGCTGTGGTGAACGAAACCGAAGCGAGAGGATCCATGCGTCCATTCGTGACGCATGAGACAGAAGCAGTCCGATGCGCAAAGGGAACCCGCAGACACCTCTTTGTGGATCGAATCATGGATGTCGAGCTCCCTTTCCGTCGGAAGGGATTGACTTTCGAGCCTTACGACGGTACGACGGATCCTGATGAGCACATCAGTATATTCTCCACCCAAGTGAGTCTCTATTCCAATCATGATGTTGTTTTCTGTCGAATTTTCCCCACGTCCTTAAAGGGAGCAGCGCTGAGTTGATTCTCTAGCCTACCTCCCAACTCTATCACTGATTTTGATATGCTGGTCGACAAATTCAATGCTGGCTTCGCAACTAGTAAACCACATCACATTGGTTCCATAACGTTGATAAATGTAAGACAAGAGAAGGGGGAATCCCTGCGAAACTTTATGGAAAGGTTTAGAAAGCTGACTCTGAGGATCAAAAACTTGGATCCTAATGTCGCCTTGCACCACCTGATAACGACCCTACGACCAGGACCGTTTGCGGATAGCTTGTGCAAGAAACCAACTCTGGATCTTGATGAGTTAAGAGCCAGCGCCGCCAAGTTCATGCAATTGGAGGAACTACGAGAATTCAGAAGTCAGGCCCAGGTTGGAGAAAATGTGGAGAGGGGCAAGGGTAAAGAAAAGAACAACTCTCAGCAGTTTAAGCAAAGGGAGCCCAAACCTCCTCGCTTTGCCTACTACACACCTCTCAACGCCAACAGGGGACGAATTTTGGAAGAAGCATTGAGTGCCGATCTCATTCCATCTCTGCAAAAACTGCCTACCCCCCGGAATGCCGACACCAGCAAACATTGTCGGTATCATCAAAACTACGGCCACAGCACTGACGAGTGTTGGGCCTTAAAGGACAAGATCGAGGAACTAATACAAGTCGGGCACCTGGGAAGATTCGTCCAGAACAAAATCACGAACCGTTCCCCATGAAGAAGCCCGAGGGGAAGAAGTCCCAGAAGAAGCCCGCGTAATGGAGGACAGAGGCAGAGAACCGACCGCTCCAGGTCACCCAGGCGGCAAAATCGCAGAGTAACTCCAGTCCGGATGGTCATCAATACCATAGCAGGAGGTTTTGCTGGAGGAGGACCTTCAGCGTCAGGAAGGAAGAAACACCTGAGGAACGTTCAAGCCGTGCACCATGTGCACACCAGAATGACAAGAAGCATGCCGCCCATAACCTTCACAGACCGCGACTTCAAAGCCATCGATCCCAAGCAGGACGACCCAATGGTAATAACTGTGGCCATTGACGAGTTTGCAGTGATGAAAACCCTTGTAGATCAAGGCAGTTCGGTCGATAACCTTTACTGGAAGACGTTTAAGAAACTGGGGATCCTTGACACCGAGATCCAACCATATGACGATCAGATTATCGGATTCTCCGGGGAACGGGTGGACACTAGAGGTTTCATAGATCTTTACACCAAATTTGGAGAACCCGGGCATCAAAGACGGGTCATTAAGGTTCGCTACCTCCTCATTGATGCTAACACATCCTACAACATTCTCTTAGGCCGACCTTCATTGAATCAGCTTGGAGCCATTGTGTCTACTATTCACTTGGCCATGAAGTTCTTGTCCTCCGAAGGAGAAATCATCACGGTCCACGGCGACCAAAAGACAGCAAGAGAATGTTACGCAGTCAGTCTAAAGTTGGAGCCCAAGAAACATGAGACCGAAAGGTATAAGAAAAAGACGAAAGGAGAGGAAGGTGCGCAGAACGTGAACGTGACCGACCTAGACCCAAGGATGGATCACGCACGTGTGGAGCCGAGGGAAGATGTGATCCAGATAGAACTAAAAGATAAAGAGCACGGCACAAAACTAGGGATCTCCTTGGGAGAGAAGGAGGCCGAGATGATCAGACAAGTCTTGGTCCGAAATGTCGACATGTTTGCATGGACAGCAGGGGACATGCCAGGAGTTGATCCTGAGATCATGTCTCATCGGCTATTAGTATACAAAGAGGCGAGACCTGTAGCCTAAAAGAAGAGAAAACAAGGGGAGGAAAAGAGAGAAGCGGGGAAGAAGGAAGTGACCAAGCTGATGGCAGCAAACTTCATCAAGGAGGCCAAGTACACTACTTGGCTTGCCAACGTTGTGATGGTAAAAAAGGCTAATGGCAAGTGGAGAATGTGTACTGAATACACGGACCTCAACAAGGCTTGCCCGAAAGACGCATATCCATTGCCGAGTATTGACAGACTAGTTGATGGGGCTGCAGCGCACAAGATATTAAGTTTCCTGGACGCATACTCTGGCTATAACCAGATCAGAATGCATTCCAGAGACAGAGAGAAAACTGCCTTCATGACGGAAGAAGCGAATTTTTACTACGAGGTCATGCCATTCGGCTTAAAGAACGCGGACACCACGTATCAACGACTCATGGACAAAGTGTTTCAAGGATTGATTGGGAGAAATGTCGAGGTGTATGTGGACGACATCGTCGTAAAGTCTGATTCCTGTGAACAGCACAGTGGTGATCTAGTCGAGGTCCTCGAGGCACTGCGAAAGTATAATATGAGGCTGAATCCTGAAAAGTGCGTATTCGGCGTGGAAGAAGGAAAGTTTCTGGGATTCATGCTTACACACCGAGGAATAGAAGCAAATCCGGACAAATGTCGGGCCATAGTGGAGATGAGGAGTCCAAAGAATGTCAAAGAAATCCAGAAGCTGGTTGGAAAGTTGACGGCCATGGCGCGATTCATTCCAAGATTAGCAGAGAAGACCGGACCCATCATCCGACTACTCAAGAAAAGAAGGAAGTTTGAATGGGACGAAGAGTGCGAAGAGCTCTTCACACAGCTCAAGCAATTCATGGCAACGCCCCTAGTGATACAAAAGCCAATATACGGCCAAGCAATCATTGTGTACTTGTCTATATCTGAAGAAGCGACCAGCTCGGTGCTTGTCCAAGAGGCCGACCAGGAACAGAAACCAGTGTATTTCGTGAGCCGAACACTGCAAGACGCTGAGAGGAGGTACCAAACAATCGAGAAGGTGGCGCTAGCACTGGTCCACACAGCAAGAAGGATGAGGGCTTACTTCCAGAATCACCCGGTAATTGTCAAAACTGATTACCCCTTCAGGAAAGTGCTAACGAAGCCTGATCTTGTGGGGAGAATGATAGGATGGTCAGTAGAACTGTCAGAATTTGGAATCACCTACGAGCCGCGATAAGCTATTCGATCTCAGCGATTGGCCAATTTCTTAGTGGAGTTAAGTCCAGAACCTGCAAGTCTTAACACCCAATGGGTCATCTATGTTGATGGGTCCTCAAACACCAAAAGAAGTGGAGCCGGAATCATCTTGGAGGGGCCAGCGGGACTCACAATCGAGCAATCGCTAAGGTTCGACTTCAAAACCACCAATAATCAAGCTGAATATGAGGCCATAATTGCAGGACTAAGTTTGGCCAAAGAAATGGGAGCAAAGGAGATACAGTGTAGGAGCGATTCGAAGCTGACTGCCGGTCACTTGACCGGTGAATTCCAAGTCAAAGATCACATGATGATGCAATATTACCAGAAAGTACTGAATCTCCTCTCGACTTTTAAAGAAGCGAAGGTAGAACACATCAGAAGGGAACAGAACGCAAGGGTCGACCTCTTGGCTAAGCTTGCAAGCACCAAAAACAAGAACCACCACCACTCGGTCATACAGATGACAGTCCCTGCACCAAGCATACCTAGTGGGGAGGAAGTCATGAATGTGGAAGAAGACGAAGATTGTTGGATGACACCAATAGTTAAGTTCTTGAAGGAGGACACATGCGAAGAAGCGGAGGAAATCGCTATGAGGCGAAAATGCGCAAGATACATCCTGATAAGAGAAGAATTATATCGAAGAGGCTACTCGAGACCGCTGCTGAAATGCGTCATCAAAAGTCAGGCCTAGTACATCATGACTGAGTTACATGAAGACATCTGTGGCCTGCACTCTGGAGGGCGCAGTATGGCAACCAGAGCACTGAGGGTCGGATACTACTGGCCAACGATGGAAAGGGATGCTGCGGAATATGTGAAGAAATGCCAAAAATGCCAAGAGTTTGGCAATAAACTAAGAGTTAAGCCTGAAGTATTGCATCATATGAATTCACCATGGCCTTTTGCCCAATGGGGAATCGATATCATTGGACCGTTCAGCCCAGGAAAAGGATAGTGCAAGTTTCTCCTAGTCGCTGTGGATTACTTTACCAAGTGGATAGAGGTCGAACCCTTGGCTTCCATCACTGCTAACAAGGTCCAGTCCTTTGTTTGGAAGAACATAGTATGCAGGTTCGGGCTACCAAACACAATCATTTCAGACAATGAAAGGCAATTCATTGACCAAGGGCTTCAAGAATTTTACAATGGATTGGGGATACGCTCCATCACTAGCTCCGTAGAGCACTCGCAAACCAATTGACAAGCTGAAGCCGCAAACAAGATCATCCTGAATGAGTTAAAGAAAAGATTGGGAACAACCAAAGGAAGATGGACCGAAGAGTTACTGGAAGCACTTTGGGCATATCGGTGTACCTCACAGTCCTCAACTAAGGAGACCCCCTTCAGCCTCACTTATGGCTCTGACGCCATGTTACTGGTGGAGCTTGGGGAGCCCAGCCTGCGCAGAGAGATGTTTGACTTGAAGCTTAACAGCGAAAGTCTCGTTACTAGTCTAGACTTAGTCAACGAACTGAGGGACAAGGCGCGAGTAAGAGAAGAGACAAGCAAAAGAAGGGCTGAAAGGAAATATAACTCTAAGGTCAAGCCGAGAAGTTTCCACGCAGGGGACTTAGTTTGGAGGATGAGGAGTGCAGCAAGACAGGGAGAAGGCAAGTTCTCCGCCAACTAGGAGGGACCTTTTAGGGTCCGAGAAGTAGCAGGAAATGGGGGATATCGCCTGGAGCACTTATCTGGGAAAGCAATACCAAGAACATGGAACGCGTCCCACCTCAAATTCTATTTTAGTTAACTCATGCTTTTATGTCCATCTCAAATTCCGTTGTAGTTTATGCTTTCTTGTCTTATTACAATGTAATAGGGCACTCTTTCCTACCTCAGTCTTTTTTCCCTAAGGAGGGTTTTGCTGAGAAGGTTTTAACGAGGCTCTACTTTAATGAAATCATTCAGTTATTTTGCAAACTATAGTCATACCTGATAATGCTGTCACAAAACCCAATCAAGAGCGATTGGTAACAAGATCGAGAACATTTCGGCCTCGACTTATAAAACCCAATCAAGAGCGATTGGTAACAGAACCGAGAACGTCTCGGCCTCGACTTAAAAAACCCAATCAAAAGCGATTAGGGACAAGACCGAGAACTTCTCGGCCTCGACTTATAAAACCCAATCAAAAGCGATTAGGGACAAGACTGAGAACATCTCAGCCTCAACTTATAAAACCAATCAAGAGCGATTGGTGACAGGACCGAGAACTTCTCGGCCTCGACTTATAAAACCCAATCAAGAGCGATTGGTAACAGAACCGAGAACGTCTCGACCTCAACTTATAAAACCAATCAAGAGCGATTGGTGACAGGACCGAGAACGTCTCGGCCTCGACTTAAAAAACCCAATCAAAAGCGATTAGGGACAAGACCGAGAACTTCTCGGTCTCGACTTATAAAACCCAATCAAAAGCGATTAGGGACAAGACCGAGAACATCTCGGCCTCAACTTATAAAACCAATCAAGAGCGATTGGTGACAAGACCGAGAACTTCTCGGCCTCGACTTATAAAACCCAATCAAAAGCGATTAGGGACAAGACCGAGAACATCTCGGCCTCAACTTATAAAACCCAATCAAGAGCGATTGGTAACAAAACCGAGAACGTCTCGGCCTCAACTTATAAAACCAATCAAGAGCGATTGGTGACAGGACCGAGAACGTCTCGGCCTCAACTTGTAAAACCCAATCAAAAGCGATTAGGACAAGACCGAGAACATCTCGGCCTCAACTCACAAAGCCCAATCAAAAGCGATTGGTAAACAGGACCGAGAACTTCTGGGCCTCAACTTGTAAAACCCAATCAAAAGCGATTAGGACAAGACCGAGACCATCTCGGCCTCAACTCACAAAGCCCAATCAAAAGCGATTGGTAAACAGGACCGAGAACTTCTCGGCCTCAACTTAGAAAGCCCAAACAAAATTAATAACAGGACCGAGAACTTATCGATCTCAATCCAAAAATCAGATAAAGATTATAAGTATATATGCTTATAGGGCTTAAAAAACAAGGGAGATAGAAAGAATATGGCCAACAAATATACCGAACATCCTTTATACATTGATGAGACAAAAAATTACAAGAAACAAAATATCACAACACTAGTATAGTTGTGAATCTAGCCATTTACAAAGATTAGCTAACAACTACTTGATAAGCAAACTATTCCGCCTCCTCGGCCTCAGAAACCCTCCCCTCAACATCCTCCACTTCCTCCATCCCTGCTTCAGAAGTGCCCTCTTCGCCTTCACCTTTATCCCCTGGGGCATCCTCCTCGCTCTCACCAACTTTCCCTTCCTCGTCAACCCCGCCTGCTCCCTTATCAGACATGTCTTCAATAGGAATAAGCTGACCTTCATAAACTTCCTTCCCGACATCAAACTTGTTGCTATCAGCAGGCACCCCATACAACAGGACAACTTACCGAACAGCTTGATTAAACCCTTCCTCTGCAACATTTAGAACGCAATCCTTAAGGGCAACCACTTCTTGCTCAAGCCTAGCAATATTTATGTCCTTCATCAGCAAGGTATCATCACGATCCTGAATGACACCGTGAAGCTCTTCATGTTGTCTAGACAATTTGGCCGTCAACTCCTCCTCCTTCCTTTCCAGCTCCCCACATCGTGCTTCCAGCTTAGAGATATCGGACTTTGAGGCCGAGAGCTCGGATGTCAACTTAGTCACTTGATCTTGAAGGGCAAACTTCGCCTCCAACACCTTTTTCAACGAACCTCGGGACTCAGCCAACTTTGACTTCAAATCTTCAAGCTCTTTGGGCGACCCTTGAGAACGCTCGTGAGCTAAGAGGTGAACAGCAGCCATGGCTCGTGCTTGGAGCTCCAGCAAGTCAGTCATGAAGTCTTCTCCCTTGAAGCACGACAACAGGACATCGTTCTCGGTATGAGTAAGGGCAACGTTTACACCCTTATGGAATTCGAGATAATGGGAGACCAAAGCATGACCCCCACTGCTGCCAGCACCCCCACCAAGAGTTTTAGCCCTCTTGGGAGTACGCTCAGGGGCATCCTGGAGCCTCTCCTTGGACTTGCTCTTTCTCTTCCTCTGTTTTTTCTCGACCGGAGGGGAAACAAGGTCAACATGAGGGACCTGTTGGATAGAAGCCGAGACCTTAGCAGCACTGGAGGAGGCACCCTTAGTAGCCTCTCGCGCACGTTGAGCCTTCTCCAAGCGCAGCTTGGTGAGTATGTCAGATGCACCTGCTTGAGCCATGATACCTGCCAACAAGATGAACAGTTTATTTAAGTTAATATTGACCGATAACCATACGAAAATGCAAGAACACACATACCACTCAGATCGACCCAGCACTAGGAGCAAAGATAAAGCTTGAGAATTTTCCGGGTAGGTAACCTCCTCGGAAGCCTATCAAAAAGACTGAATATTATCTGGTCCTCATCGGTCATAGATGACCTAGGCCAGTATAAGTAGTGCACAGGATTAGATGACCAATGAAGGGGAAACTTGGGAACATCACCATAATAGAAGTGCTGACGCCCTGTCGGCTCTATCACAACACGGAAGAACCCAGTTTTGAAATGCTTATAAGAAACAGTGTAGGGAGCAAACAAGGCACCTCCGGATTGACTAAACAATGACACCCAACGAACAGGGTCACTAGGCCGAGCACTATAATAATGAAGGAATGATTGGGGAGAAGGGACGAGACTGAACATCTCACAAAGAAGCCGGAAACACTGGAGATAATCCTAGGAGTTAGGGTGTAATTGAGTAGGGGCGACGTTCAGAATACGCAACACCCCCATGGTGAACTCGTCAAGAGGAAGGCGAACGTGGACGTCAGTAAAGAAGGCCGAGTACATGAAGAAAAAATCAGGTTCACCCTCCTCTCGGCCATAACAAACCCGGTCACTGACCGAACACTTCTCCATTGACACGAAACCCCTCTCGACCTCAGGAACCACCATGGGAACACTCGCTACGAATTATTCTAAAGACGAAGACCAACGATACTTGGAAGACTACCTCAGGACCAGATCACTCACCCAATCATACCCAGACCTAAGTGGCAGGTCACTAAATGTGGTATTTCCCGAGGACTCCTCGGCCACATCAGTATCCCTCACTACTAAGACACCTGAAGGTGGGGAATCCTTGGGAGAACCAACCAACCCTTCAGGCATACCAGAGAAATGTTTAGAAAAAGAAGAAGACTGGGAAGTAGCAGAAGACCGGGAAGTGGAAAAAGACCGAGAAGTAGAAGATGAGGACGAAGAGGACATGATTACCTTGAAGCCGAAGAGACAACAACACATACAAGCTCCTGGATGAGAAAAGATATCAGACTTCGATGGAAGAAAACACTGAGAAATGCCAAAGTGAACTCCAGAACCCTCACTTATAGAGAATGCTGGGAAGGGGATCAATGACCCCTCACCTTCCAACCCTTTGATCTTACAGATCTCAAGGGCTGTAACACATCAGTCCCATCAAGAGAAGGCCCAAGACCCAAAAGTCACACTTAACCTAAAGAAGGAGAAAGATACTGCACCAAGTAGAAGACGGTGTGAATCCCCCATAATCAACAGGGCTAACAATTTTCAACGGACGGAAACCATTGTAATAATGAAACCTCGAGAGCAGGGAAGACCGTATACTATACGGTCATCAAAGTGAGTATGGCCAACAACATTACATGTTAAGATATAGGACCGCCAAAGAACGAGACCGACAACACTGCTTATAAAGCTCTTCGTACTTCAACAACTACTCAAGCTTGGGGGGCTTGTGTATCGTATGGGCATTGACAAGTACTTAGGCCGAGGAGTACCAGGCCGAGAAGTCCCCAAAGAAATCAGGCTGACAAGTGCCCAAATCTACAGGAGAGGCCGAGGAGTACCAGGCCAAGAAGTCCCCAAAGAAATAAGGCTAACAAGTGCCCAAATCTACAGGAGAGGCCGAGAAGTACCAGGCCGAGAAGTCCCCAAAGAAATCAGGCTGACAAGTGCCCAAATCTACAAGAGAGGCTGAGAAGTACCAGGTCGAGAAGTCCTCAAAGAATTCAGGTTGGCAGGTGCCCAAGCTTAAAGGGCGGCCGAGAAGTACCGGGCCGAGAAGTCCCAAACCAACGCCCACGAATCAGTGTCTTCTTTGTATTGGAAACAGACACCTTACATCTGACAAAGGAGCAAATCCCAACAAACGGCGCTTGTGGTACCTGACAAAGGAGAGATCACACGCCTTCTCAATGTCAGAGATTGCAGTCTTCCCTCTGACATTGTGCAGAATAGCAGCCCCACGCAAGGAAAATTACACGTCTTCCCTCTGACATTGTGCAGAATAGCAGCCCCGCGCAAGGAAGACTACACGTCTCCCCTCTGACACAGCACAACGCAATTATCGTATTCTTGGCTGTACGTCTTCCCGACGGGCTGGGCATAACAGTGTAAATAGGTAATGACAAACATGGTCAAGGGATTTTTGGGAAAAAATCTGCCTTAATGCGTTATACGATATACTTCTGGAACTGAGAGTGTACTTCTGAGAAGACCAGGGAGAGAGAGACCAGGGTAGTTGACACCTCGAAGTTTTGTTCTCAGCTTCAAGGCTCCGCAAGAACTTTTATTGTTCTAGGCCTTTAGGCTCCGTAGGAACATTATGAAACCTCTTTCCTTTTTATTTATTTATTTTAATACACATAATACACAAGTGTTTTAAGATTTGATATAGATTATTTTCTTAATGATAGTAAAAGCTGACAAATAATTGTTTTCTTTTCATTATAAAGAAATTAAAAAAACAAAGACTAATGAGTGGACTAATACCAGATTTTGTAATACTTTCCTGAGTGAGTTTGGTCAATTTTAGACCATGGTTGTTAAGGCACTAACTAACAACATCCTTAGTTTTTTAAAACACTCTTTGGGAACACCATTTGATGGAAACAACATCATTTGCATGAAATGTTTAAAAGTAGAATTTCCATGCATTTCACTTGATTGGAATGGAAAATTACCACCAGGTTATGAATACCATTAGCTAGAAACATATCAGAGGTTCATTCTTGATCTGTCTTTGTTCCCTTTAGATATAATATTCATTTTTATTAGTAATTAAGAGAACATATTCGAGAATAAAGATTGTTTTCTATTATCAATAGGAATATGATGAACGTGAAGCTTAGCAAGAACCAAGTAAGAACCAACCAAGTCCACTACATGATTCGTCTACAGATACTGGTACAGTAGATATCAATGTGTGCGGTATATATACAATGCAAGACAGACTGAAACTGAAAAAAGGAACATGGGGTCTTTGAGAAGCGATGATTATGATTCTTTAATCCCTGATGCTATATTCCTTATCTTCCATCTTTCCCCACTATCCGTACAAGTCAAAATTTTCTTACTAACTCCCCTCGTTTGCCTTACCGACACAGTTTGTTACATCAATCATTCAGTTTTTCTTTGATTAACTCTAGTCAATCTCTTACATAAATAATTTTAGATTCAAAGATAAATATAAAAAGTAGATTTAAGATCTTGTGTGAAAAGTTGAGATGTTTAATTTAAGAAAAAAAATACGAGATTTGAAGAAAAATAAAGAAAAGGTTCGTGAATAATATAATAAAGGTGATTAACTTTCTTGAGTTTAGGGTTAGTTATTTTTTTTTATTAATGAAAGTGTAACATTACAAATTTCACGTTTAATGTTAAATTAATTTAAAATCAAATGCTATTAATTATTGGTTTAACATGAAAATTTGTAATAATTAGATTTAAGAAAAAGTAGGAATAAAATAATTTTTACCATGCATACACATATTACTCGAAAGAATGATTGAATTCCTTAACGGTGTCTTCCATCTGCATGTGCACACTCTCAATTCGGGTCTAAATATCTATCTTCAAATTGTACATATTTGTTTGTAAATTATCATAACTGATATACGTATCCATCTGAAATTGGGCATATCTATGTGAGAATTATAGTATGTGGTGTGAATATTCTTATGAAAATTTTGCATATTCATGTACAAATTACTCAATGTTCAAATTACTTAATCTTTACTGTAAGTTGTGAATAACAATCATCATCTGCGAATATATTTTAAGATCATGAGGTGTTGGGGGATTGGTACTTCAACTACAAGTTCTTAAAACTTATGGTGACTCTTCATGGTAATCATTATCTACCGTACCATATTGCCACATACAATTCAATTGAAAGAAAACATAGAAGATACATTAAATAAGCATGATGTACGGAAGAGTCATGTTATATAGCGCAAAATTTGTTGACCTGATCTCAATATGCGGAAGTAAATGTAATATAGTAGTCTGTTGTCAACAATCAAACTGTCTACATTCCTGAGACCCTGACCTTGAAATTTTAATCTAAGCATTGAATTAAATATCATTTGTGATTGTAGTTTAGGTGCTTTGAGATGTTTGGATGTGTGAGAGTTGCAGTCCTTCATATTAGAAGCGTGCCAAAGTCATCCAATCAGAGGTGCAATAGTTATCTTCTTATTATTAACTTTTTTTTTATCATTTTCAGGTTGGAATAGAAGACCATAATGAGGTCATCATAATAAGCATATTTGAGCATGACAGTTTGCAAACTTTGAAATAAGAGATGGTTTTCAAATGCAAATCCTTATTCTGCAAACCAAGAAAAATTCATAACCATCATGACCATAGGTGGTTGAATTTTTATCATGAAAAATTGTGTCGTATACTAAACCATTTGGTCTCGTTTACTAAAATAACGTGTTTGGTTTAACAAGTGCTCAACCTCTCAGAACCAGGAACAACATCATCATTTCCTCAGGTTTTTCCTTCACGTGTTTGACATTGTGTTATTTGCTTTTAGAAGATGAAGTCATAAATACACGAGTAAAGACATAGGAAAACATTGGTGAAACACAACTAGGTAATATGACGTTGATATCAAACAAAGGGAGTAATAATATAAATAGTTATGCAATATAAAGATTATATTATGATTAAACAAGATTACAAATTATTATGTTCACAAATAAAGAAGAGTAGAAATTACAATGATGTCTTAATTTTTCATTTGAAATGGAAGTAAGAAAAGTTAACATTAGTGAAACAAAATCAATCAATTGTTCAAGTGCCCCAATTTTACATTTGAAATGAAAGTAAGAAAAGTTAACATTGTTGGAAATGGAAGTAAGAAAAGTTAACATTGGTGAAACAAAATCAATCAATTGTTCAAGTGTCCAATGATAATATTCAATAACTTAGTTAGACGGTCATGCCTAAGTGACGCTTAACGAAGTGTCAGGTTATTGCATAAATAATCGTACTTCAGGTTATTGCATAAATAATCTAACCAGGTCATTCGGTATGTTCAATTCAAGTAACATCTTCCAGATATCAGTTTTGGAACACTAGTAGAATAAGTTACAATGCACGTTGAATAGAATAAACGTGTTCACGAATTATTGCATTGCTTTCAATTGCAATTGGTGTTAATTCCTTTATATTTTAATTGTTTGTTAATTCCTTTATATTTTAATTGTCGACATGGCTTTAGTGACTACTTTTAGGTTCTTCGTTAATGTTTAACATTGAGCATCCATGAAGTCAACCATATTTAAGATTGAGCATCCACTTAATGTATAATAACCAATCTTGCTATAAATAGATGGTTATAGCTACAAGCTAACCACATTCACGTGATTATCATAACAAGTCAAAGCCACTTTCATACAACAACATGCATGTGTCAAAATCCTTCTTGGATAGAATCACAAAAGGCTAGATATATTATCCAGGGTTTCCACAAGAATGTTTTTGCTTGCAGTCAGGTGACGTGATATGGTAAAAGTAACGTGATATCTCACTAGCACTGTAAGAAATACTTATTCAAATTTCTTAATCAATGACAAGTCATTCAACATTTTCTCAATTGCTTCATCATCCTGAGCCCGTCCTCTTGTCTGCAGGTAAAAAATTAGAACAATTAACGTAAAAGAGTTAATGGCAGTTACGTTTACTTTCAGATATAGTATGAAAAAATATAACTTGCTTATTAGCAGCTTCACAGAACCCAATTGGGCGTGAATAACATTTCCAAGTAACCGGCAGGGCTATACGCTACAGAGTAGAGTAGCAGATAGTAAGCTAGTGAGGGAAGAGCAAATGACGGGAACTATGAACCAATATGTCATGCTTAGAGGGTGTATAAATGAAGGGAATTGTTTCAGAGGGGATTTTAAGAAGAAAAATAAAAGATCTCTAGTCAACATACCAAAATCCTTCAACTATCAGCATTTACTCTTTTTTCAGTTATCCACTTTGGGGTGTTTTGGAAACTAAATTACTTTATACACTTTCTGGTGTTTCAAACTTTGCTCATGAAAATTGAATTTTAACAATCGGAAGAGCAGAAATTTATGAAATAAATATTATGTTTGCTCTTGTTAAATATTTCAAACTTTGCTTGTCAAGATTGAATTTTAGCAATCAGAACATAAATTTATAAAAAAAAATATCATATTTGCTCTTATTAAATCCTCTACATCCTTCTTTGTCATAACAAGGATATGGAGAGAATGAGAATCATTTAAACTTCACCTCGCTGCCGAACCAAAATCTTTCAATTAACAGTATTTACTTTGTCTGTGTCAATTCAAGGTGTTTTGTAAAATTAAATTACTTTACACCCTTACTGGTGTTTCAAACTTTACTTGTCTAAATTGAATTTTATTAGTTATTACAAGAGGAGAAAATCATAGAAGAAAATATCATATTTGCTTTTATTAAATCCTCTACTTCCTTCTTCATCCTAAAAAGCATCAAAGGGAGAATGAAAAATTATTAAGCTTCACCAACCCCAAAAAATATGCATATCTAACACAGGAAAAGGGAGAAGCAAATTATTTTTACCTTGATAGATGGAACCATAGCAATAGCTTCCTCCACAGTTTCCGGGCAAAGGTTGCCAAGGACACACAACTGCAACAGATTCATTTAAACAAAAAAGTATATATTGTAATTTCTGAAACAGATAACTCAACTTCTATACACTTGCATCCCTAACTGAATTCATGAAGGAAATAGTTGTATTACCTCAAACTCAGCCAATTGATATCTTGCAAGAATTCTGTATGTCAGTTAAGATCACTTTTCCTGAGTACGGCAATAAATTTTCAAGTTTCTTTGAATTTAATTCCAGAAAAAGAGGAATTACATAGACCAACTTTGTAACATGTACTAAATGAGATAAAATAGTCATTTAATGTATCAAAAAACATGATTTGTTTTTTCTATGATATCAACACGAATCAAAATTTTTATATAAGAATCAACATGACTTTACCAAAATCAAATGTGATAAAGAGAAATGACAACCGGGTTATTTAATTTAGTTTTGGAGGATACTCTCGAACTTGTCTAACAGCATCTGGATTTTTATAGCGGCTGAATCGCTTCACATACTGCAACGACTTTTCAAATACCCTAAAATATAAGAGAAAAAAGAATCAGAGTCATCAGGTGATCAACTACTTTGCTCCTCTTCCATCTCATTATCAATATCAAATCTAATTGTGGCAAAAAATTCAATTGGGACCATGATGTTTGCTATTACATTTAAAGGGAACCAAAGTGGAACGCATTTTTCAGCTGTGTAATAAAAGATAAGATCTTGGAGGAATTAAGTGCAACCCAATTGTGATAAAAACTAATTATTCTGAGGCAATCAGAAAAAAAAAAAAAAAAAAAAAAAACACTTTTTCAGTGTCAAATAACCATGAACTTGATAAAGAATTCAACTCACTGAGAAACTTGATTCATGGGATCATCAGATGTTTGTTGAAGCTGCTCGTACTTGTGCTCAAGAATCAATGAAACTTCACAGTTCATTAAGCACTTTGCCTTCAAAAACTCTGAAAAAAAAAACCTATTTCATTAGTGTGAGATCAAAAAATCCGGAAACAACTATACCAACATAAAACATGTTCAAGCATTCAAGCATGATGTGATACAATCAAACCTTATATACAATTGGATTCTGGTGATGTAACACCAACAAGACCTCGCATTTTGACACTACCTCAGCATTAGCAAGAAAATATATAACTCAAAATCAGGGGAGACTCAACCAAAAGTTTAGCCAATTATTACAAAAGAAACTGATCATAGCAACCGACCAAATTACCACCAACGGCATAGCGTTAGGCATATAAGCTATGTTTTTTCACTCTGTAGTTACTAAATGCCCTGGTGCCACAGACCATTCAGCCTTCTAGTCAAACACCGCATAACCACCAAGTGCTGCAGTTTGCCATCTCAAACATGTCGGTCATGCTTGTAGCAGCATCAAATTAACCATTTAACCATTTATCTATAAGCCATTTATTTAAATTAAATAATTCAGATACAGAAAATCATATTTTAATCCTTAAGTTGTATGTATCCATTACTTTAGTCCCTAATTTCACTCAACCCACAATTTGGTCAAAAAGGCATTCATTTCAGCCCTTTTATACTTCCATTTTTCACTGTCGTCAATATTGTTTCCTAAAATCAGGGACTAAACTAAGAATTTCTTAAAGTTACACACTAAAATAACCTAAGCTTACAATTTAGGGTTTAGGGTTTACTCAATTCATATATGAATTGCATCATAACCCTGTGCCAGTCCTCATCAAACGTTCCACCAATTCAACCGAAGATTTATGAAGCACAAAGTAAAAATTTACAAATTACAAGGGGTTGGTTTGGAAAGTTCCGTGTGGTGTAACAGATTGCAAAAAGTAACCCTACCCCTATGTGAAAAACACACTGATTCTATACGGCAAAACATCGATTTCTAGCGAAAGGATTCAAATAAGCAAATCAATTTGTAAATTAAAAAAAAAGGATTTAATTACCGTCTCCAATTTTGAGCTCTGCAGCGTTTTCTTCCTCTTCCCCAGACATGTTTCAGAGACTTTCAGGTATGTGAGGAGAAACAGAAGCAGAAACAGCGAGTAGAAGAAAGAGGGAGAGGGAGCACGTGAAGAGGAATGCCGAAAACCGACAATGAGGGATTCAGCTTTTGGGTTTCAGTAACTCTTGCGAAGGTGGGTTCTTGTATTTTATTAAAAATTGTAATTTTAATCATTAAATTTTTATGAGTAATTTTGCCTTTTTATTTTTATCCATTATTTTAGTTAAAAATTTTAATTTTGAAATAATATTTAATATTATATATATTTCATTTAATTCAATGTTTAAGTTAATACATTCATTTAGAAATATGATTAAAATATTTTAATTAATTAAAATATAAAAAGGAAAATAATATAAATTTATATAATTATATAAAGAGATATACCATTTATTAATTTTTTATATCATTTTTAAAATGGACAGTTTTACTTTTTAATAAATAAATACTTAATTTAATTATTATTTGTTTAATAATATTTTTTATTTTAAATTAATTAAATAATTTCTTTTTTAATTTGATTATTATATAATTTGTAATATTATTTTTATATATTAAATTATATTAATTTTATTTTTTAATTAATTATTCATAAAATAATGAAATTATATATATTTTAATATAATAAAAAATAAATATATGTTTACTTATGTGGTTTTGCTATTATAGATAATTAAGAATTATATAAAATTATTTTTGTCATTCTACCATTAAGATTTTTAGTTTGGTTGTGGTATGTATTGGATGATAATGAATCTTTCAAAAAAATATTTCATATTTAATTCATTTGTATTATTTTAATATATGTATGTGAAATGAAACTTAATAATGTGATAATGTAACATAATAAGGTGATAATGTGATTTTATGATGATAACAGTGTTGATTTTTATTAGTTCACATTTATTAGTGGTCTGTGTATATGGATGAAAAGGAGATTTTGAAGACCATCAGAAAGGTGGAGGTCAACCTTTCTTTACTAGATGACACTAAGCATATCCTTAAGTATGTCAAATTTCTAATTGATTTATGAACACACAAGAAGCGTTTGAAAGATAATGAAAAGGTAAATATGGGAAGGAATGTTTCAGTTCCCATTGAAAACCAGTGGTTACAATTCCTAAAAAATGCAAAGATCTTGGTATATTTACCATTTCTTGTATCATAGGCAGTAATAGGTTTGATAATGCTATGCTCGACCTAGGAGCATTTATAAACGTTATGCTTTTATATATGTGTTTACATATTTATCTCTTGGTCCTCTAAAACCCACATGCATACTTATTGAACTTGCTAATAAGAGCACCATCCAACTTGTAGGGCTCATAGAAGATGTTTTTATTCAAGTAAATGAGCTTGTTTATTTACAGGTTTTTACATTTTGGGTAAAGGAGATTCACACAATGGTGCATCATCTTGGGTAGACCTTTTCTGAAGACAGTCTGAACAAGTTCATGCGGACACGTTGACAATGGAATTTGGAGATAATCTAATCGAGTTCAACATACTAGACAAGAGGAAATATCATATTGAAGATAATTCCGTGTATCATCTGGACATTATAGATGATATAGTAGACACCAATGTTCTGGATTTTTTAAAAGATTGTGACTTTTCTGATTTAACTGATTGGACAAAAAAGATGAGACAGATGAGTTTATATTGTCTGATGGTGAAAATTGTACTAACACTTATGATGGGAATTTTCATATTTCAATAGATGTTGTTGACACATGCTCAACAATAATAGACAAGCCCACTTTTGATACTTTGTAAGTTGCTGAAGTTTATCTTAGAACTAAAACACTATCCTCCATCAGCCAACCCCCATATTTGAATTGAAGCCACTTCCTAATCATCTTAAATATGCTTATTTGGAACAAAGAAAAAAACTTTCAGTGATTATTTCTGATGCTCTTGATGTTGAGCAAGAGCATAAATTGTTACAAGTGATTGGAGAATATAAGAAGGCTATAGATGGACGCTTGTAGACATACTAGGTATCAGCCCTCTTATATGTATGCACAGAATCTTTTACTAGAAGAAGGGACGAAACCTGTGCGACAACCTCAACGTAGACTTAACCTCTAAATTCTTGGAGTAGTGAAAAAGATCACTAAGTTACTACAAGCTGGTATTGTCTATCCTATATCTGACAACACTTGAGTTAGCCCATTTCAGATTATTCTCAAGAAATCTGGGATTACTGTGATTAGAAATGAAAAGGACAAACTAATTCCCACTAGAGTGAAGTTATTTTGTATAAATCGTTCATTGTCTTTTACAAGCACACCGTGAAAACATTTTTGAAATGTCTTTCCATCTATGCACAATCATCTCCTATGTAATCAAAACATTTTATAAACTCTATTCTAACTATTTTCCTAAAATTAACATATTTTTAACAATTACTTTAAAAAATAATTTTACAAAAATAAACCACTTCCATGAATTTTGAAGTGTCTATCTAACTT
>Ga0209489_104056_pt1 | contig 27524 bp, 17 predicted proteins | sample SiratrowhiteBW_FD_187527 | JGI IMG/M metagenome (GOLD analysis project Ga0209489, IMG submission 187527) | Root nodule microbial communities of legume samples collected from California, USA - Siratro white BW (SPAdes) (version 2) | ecosystem: Host-associated > Plants > Roots > Nodule | place... | reverse complement strand
GCTGAGGGGTTCAGTGAGGTGTGGGTTTACTGTTGGGAGCAGTTTGTAACTTGCTGGGAGCAAGGGTTGTAAACTGATCTTGTGATCTGTTTAGTGGAAATCTTTGCTAGTTTGCAAAGGACTGGACATAGCCCTTATGGAAGGGTGAACCAGGATAAAAATTCTGTGTTCTTGCTTTTCTCCCTACTCTTCTTGATTTCTTTTATTCAACTGCTGTCATCATTTAAATTGACTGGATTAAAATCTGATCATATAGTTGAGTATATTCTGAACATCTGTTTTTCATATATCTGAATCAACTGTGTTTCTGGATTGATTTTAATCTACTGGATTGTGTTTAATCATATTGAATCTGGTTTAAAACATTTCTACGCTGAAACTATTTTTCTGGGTTTATATTCAATAATTTTTGTTGTGCACAATTGATTGTTTACTGGACAGTCTAGAATTACACGAGTTAATTGATTGAATCAAGAATTTTCATTCTCTACTTCAAGAACAAATCAGATTTGCGAAAAGTTTTTGAAAGTTCAATTCACCCCCCCTCTTGAACTCGGTCTAAACCTTATTTTATAAGCAGAACAAGAAATCACACAGAAACCCACTGTGTGTTTCACGAACACCCTTGCTGAAACCCACAGCAAGTCACACCCTGTACAGAACCCACTGTACATAACATAATTACCAACCCAGGTAACTCACAGCAGAATAACCTTCAATACAGTGAAAGAATTATCACAGTAACAGCAATACAAGCACTTCTATACAAAGGATTACTAAAGTAATAAAGAAAGGGTATAGAAGGCTTAGTCTGATGATCAAATCAGTGAAGAACTGTCTCAGTCAAATCAAAGCTCCAGTAGCAGTTCAAGAAAACAGTTCTTGATGAAAAAGTTGATTGATCTTGATCTCAAGGGCGCTTTAGCTCTCTTTCAAATCTCAAATGTTCTTGCTCAGAAAAATGTTTAGAATGATTTTCGTTACTTTTAAAAATTTCACGCCAGTTATTTATAGACAACTGTCATTTAAAAATTCAATCGATTGATTTTTCAAATAGTCGACTGTTTTTCTCCAGTTAGTTAAAACAGTTGTTCAAAACGCAAGTTTTGATTTTAATGATTTCTCAAAACTTTTGTTAATACAGAAAATACTTGTGGAGCTTATCATTGATTAAGATTGCAAGCATCACTGATTAGACCTCAAACTTACCCCACAACACACACTCCTAAGTTCTAGACCAAGTCTTCAATCTTCATGAAATCTTCATGCATTCCACATATGATCATAAGGTCTTGAACTCCTTCACTTGGTTGGCTTCATCAAATCATCACAGTAGCCCACTGGTGCTAACACGCAGAATCAATTCATTCGTGCCTAGACAGAACTGAATTAACTGTTTTTTTTTTCAAAAACTGTTTTTGGGTTCTTCTCTTATAAAAACAGAAGGTTTTCTAATATGAAAACACGAATACAATCTCTGAGTATCAATTGTGAGAACTATTGTGAGAAAATCATTTTTTTCGAGAAAACCTAGAGTTTTTCTTGATCATTTGAAAGGAGCTTTTTTACTTGAAGAATCAATCTTAACCAAAAGTAGTGTGCTATTGGATCTCTTCAAGACTGTGTACAGTCCTTTCTTTCTGTGCTAATTAGGGAGTTATTCTTAACCTTTCTTGAACCTGTTTGATTCAACATTTGTGTTGTGTTCAATGTAATTCTGTGAAATTCTTGAACAATTGTATTGGTTTTGAGCTATAGGAGTTAGTCTTGTATTTCTGCTTAATTGATTGGGAGTTGCGGGGAGTAGTTGATCAATTTAGTAGGTTTCTTAATTCTTACAAAGAGTAGGAATTGGTTGATTGATTGTAAGTGAATAATTAAATGATTTAGTGGAACTTTCTTTGCTTGTGGTGCAAAGAAGACTGGACGTAGCCCTTGAGGAAGGGTGAACCAGTATAAAATTGATTGTGTCTCTTCTTCTTGACCCTTCTCTCACAATCTTGATCTGTTATTGTGTTGCCCATTGAAATTAATTGATAATTGATTTGGTCTTGGTTAATTTGCTATAATTGCAACTGAATTCTTACTTACAATGATTGGTTCTTTTCTAATCTTGTATTACCTATTGCATTCTGTTTTTGTGATTTTAAAAAGATTTGAATGTATTGGATTTCTTTTGCAGAATATGTGTTTCGTTTTTAGATTTCATATCATAACTGATTTTTTCAAATTGTATTCTACATAATAGATAATTTTTCTGCATAATCTGTTCATTTGAATTTGTTGTTGGATTATAGGATTTTTTTATATTGCACCTTGACTGAATTTCTATCAAAGTTAATTCAGTGATTCATTTCTTGCATATTTTTGTGGCTCATTTGTGATACATTTGTTACTGTACTAACAAACATTTAAATTTACGATACTGCTGTTTTTGATTACTCACACACATAACTCAATAAGAAAATTGGTATTGATTTGATCTCTGTGTTTAGAAATCTTGCTTGTGTATAATTCTGATTATTTCTTAGTCTGCCTGTAAAATAAATCAATTCATTCGTGCTTGAAGTCAATTTATTTTTTGTTGCACCTTATATCTTGATCATTGAGATTCATTAAAGTTTTTCTGGTTGCGAAAACTAATTTCAGTGTTTTAAATTGCAAAAATCTTTTAAAGTTTAATTCACCCATTCTTGAACTCAGTCAAATACATTTTCAATTGGTATCAAGAGCTAAGTCTTGAAAGTTACTCAAGTTTTCGATCTTACGGTTGAGGGAAAACTACCTTTTGGTGAGGGTGCTTCTATTAATAGACCTCCTTTGTTCAGTGGTGTTAACTATCAGTTTTGGAAAATTCACATGAAATTTTTTGTTGAATCTCTTGATAAAGGTATTTGTGATGCAATTGTAAATGGCCCTTTTGTTCCTAAACAAATTATTGATGGTGCTGCAGTTGACAAGCCTTGGTCTGAGTGGAGTGTAGCTGAGAGCAGTAGTGATGGAGGAGCTCCTAGGTGCCTTAGCTTCTTGCGCAAGCTTCAATGGAAGTTGAGCATGATGAAACCTTGAAGCACCGAATAGAAGAAGTGGATGAAACTCCTTATGATTCAGAAGCCATGGAAATGCAAGGAAGGAAGCGTGCAAGGAGGTTGATGGTGAGATAGATGGTGAAAGCCTTGAAGGAGGTTGAGCCAACCTTCAAGAGATAGCTTCTAGCTTCTAGGAGAAGAAACTCAATGTGAAACTTGAGGTAATGTGCTGAAAATTTGGCAGCATTCTATTACTCAAATCAAGTCTACAATGGAGGTTCATAAATCTCTTATTTATAGAAGAAAGGATGAGCTACTTAGCTTCCCATGCAAGCTATCTAGGTAGGGTATGGGAGAAGCTAGGTCTAGAAACCCTAGCTTATAAGACAAGCTTCTAACCCTAGCTTCTATGACAAGCTTCCCAAACCTAGCTTGCACTCCAAGGCTCTCACAAGGTGGTGACAAGTGGCACAAGGAGAGAGCTCCTTATGCTACTTGGACTCCTTGATCAAGCCCAACATTATTTATGGACCTCAAGGCCCAAACTTACACTATATGGCCCAAAAATACAAGGCCCAAATTTATTCTACTTGGCCCAAATACAAGGCCCAAATTATTCTAAATTATTCTAAACAATTTATACAAATTAGAGGACTTCTCCTTAATACTCTATTTTCTCCAAAGGGATTTCTTCATGTTTGTATTTGGGTCCGAGCAGCTGATTAAAAGCCCAAATAGGATGAGATGGGCCCAATCTTCTGGAAAGCTCTTAATTCTCCCTTTGACTCTTTGTCCTCTTATTCTTTAATTAATGTCGTTGGGGCGTACTCCATCAAGTAGAGCTCAGTTTGACTGCATAGCAAAGAACATTGTAACCTTTACTTTAAATGTAGATGAATTTTTCAAGTTTCCGTAGTGTTCTTCAGCTAAAGAAATGTGGGAAGTCCTAGAAGTGACTCATGAAGGGATAAATGATGTCAAGAGGGTGAGAAAGCATGCTCTAATTTAAGAGTATGAACTATTTCGCACGCAGGCTGGAGAATCAATTGCAGAAGTGTAGAAAAGGTTCACACACAGTGAATCACCTCATTGGACTTGGCAAGACCTTTGACAAGGAGGAGCTCAACATCAAAGTGCTAAAATGTCTTGATAGATCTTGGCAGCCCAAGGTCACTGCAATTTCAGAGACAAGAGATATTACTACTTTGAGCACAACTGCAATATTTGGAAAACTCAGAGAGCATGAGATTGAGATGAACCGACTCAAGGAGCAGGAAAATGTAGAGAGGAAGGCCAGGAGCATAGCTCTCAAAACTGTAGCACTTGCAGAAGATAGTGAAGCAGATTCAAGCTGTGACAGTGAAGTTGAAACTTTGAATATGCTCACAAGAAAGTTTGGCAAGTTCTTGAGGAAGAAAGGAAAAGGGATAAATCAGCAAACTAAGAGGTACTCAAAGAAATCTAATTTAAATTCTACTAACCTCACTTGCTTTGGATGCGGAAGGCAGAGACACATCAAGGCTGAATGTCCAAATTTGAATAACAAAGAAAAGATTGTTGAAAAGAAAAAATTCAGCAAGAGCAGCAAGGGAAAAAGAGCATACATAGCTTGGGATAAAAATGACTCTACAACTAGTTGCTCATCAAAGGAAGAAGAAGAAATCAATTTATGTCTGATGGGAAAAGAGTAGTCAATGGTAAGTAGTGCTGGCTCAAATAACTCTTCCATGTCTGAAAATTACAGCACATTGCTTCAAGCATTTCATGAAACGCATGAGGAAGCAAATAGATTGGATGGGTAAACAATAGGCGAAAAGGTTTGAACAACTGGTTGGAAAAGAGAGTTAGCTCATTGGACGAAGAACTGGAAAATGTTAAAACTGATTTTGAGCACCTGAATTTAATTTTCCAGTCTTCTAACTATGAGGGTGAGTCTAGCAAACCTACCAAGTATGAAAACTGTGAGGTGCTGAAAGCTAAGGTAAAATATCTTGTAAAATCTTCTTCCAAGCTTGCTATGGGAACGACAAATTTAAATGTTGTTTTAGGTTCCCAAAATTGTGTGTTTGAAAAAGATAGAATTGGTTTCAAACCCATGTTTAAAATGAAAACCAGAAAATTCAGCAGCTTTTTCAAAACTGGCAGCTAACATATCTCAAGTTTTCAAACTTGTTTCTATTAGAACCTGTAGAGCTAGACTTTATGAGGTTCCAAATGATCATATGAAGTAGATACCTAAGGGTAATATTAACAGTTCTGGACCCAAAGCCAATAGGGTACCAATTTTTCATAAAATAAATCTGTTTTGCAGGATAAAGGTGCAGCCAACAAGAAGCTATGGTATTTGGATAGCAGCTGCTCCAAGCACATGACAGGGGATGAATACTTGCTCACTGGTTTGATTTTAAAACATGGAGGATATGTTACTTATGGTGCCAACAACAAAGGGAAGATCATTGGTAGTGGTGACATTGGAGTCAAAGGAAGCTTAATCATTCAAAATGTGCTTTTGGTTGAGGGATTAAAGCACAATCTGCTGAGCATAAGTCACTTGTGTGTCAAAGGTTTGAAAGTCACTTTCCAACCAGAAAGTTGCCTCATTTCTAGTAGAGACTCAAGAGAAGCTCACCTTGTTGGTAAAAGAGTTAATAATGTGTACATGTTTGATTTACATTGCATTAATTATGAAATAAATTGCTTGATCACTAAATCTAATGAAACATGGTTGTGGCATAGGCGCATTGCTCATATTCACATGCAACATTTAAATAAAATTGCATCTAAAGAACTTGTGATTGGTTTGCCTAAACTCAAGTTTGAGAAGGACAAAGTATGTGAAGCATGCCAAAAGGGAAAACAAACCAAAAATTCTTTTAAACAAAAAACAGTTTGTTACTACTACCAGACCTTTGGAAATGCTTCACATGGACTTGTTTGGACCTTCTAGAACATGAGGATAGGTCGAAATTATTATGGTCTTGTGATTGTAGATGACTTTTCTAGATACACATGACTTGGTTTTTGGTAACCAAGGATGAAGCCTTTAGTGCCTTTAAGAAACTTGCAAAGATTATTATTCAAAATGAGAAAAACTACACTATTGCTGCCATAAAAACAGATCATGGTAGAGAATTTCAAAATGAAAGCTTTGGAAAGTTTTGTGAAAAGTTTGGAATTCAACACAATTTTTCAGCTTCAAGAACTCCACAGCAAAATGGGGTTGTAGAGAGGAAAAATAGAGCCTTAGAAGAAATTGGTAGAACCTTATTGAATGAAACAAATCTTCCAAAATATTTTTGGACAGATGCAGTAAACACTGCATACTATGTGCTGAATAGAGTTTTGATAAGGCCTATTTTAAAGAAAACACCTTATGAACATTTCAAAGGAAGAAAACCAATTATTTCTCACTTTAGAGTTTTTGGCTGCAAGTTCTTTATTTTGAATAATGGCAAAGATAATCTAGGCAAGTTTGATTTAAAGGCAGATGAAGGCATCTTCTTAGGTTACTCATCACATAGTCATGCATATAGAGCATACAATAAAAGAACCATGTTGATTGAGGAAATTGGGCATATTAACTTTGATGAAACTAACCAAAAGGTGGAGGATAAGCTTGAAAATAGTGCAGATGATGAGGAAGCTGGAAGATTTTAGGAATTAGATGAAATTGTTGTGGAACAAAATGAAGACAAGACTGCAGAACTAGATACTGCAGAAAAGGAAATTGACTTAATCGATCATCAAGTCAGTTTACCTCTAGAGTGGAGAGTTCCAAGAAATCCATCCTTGGACAATGTAATTGGACAGATCCACAAAGGTGTCTCAACCAGAAACTCACTGAATCTACTGTGTGAACACATGACATTTGTGTCACAGATTGAGCCTAAGTCAATTCAAGAAGCCTTGAGTGATAGTAATTGGATTAATGCTATGCAAGAGGAGCTTAATCAATTCACAAGAAATGAAGTGTGGAGCTTGATTCCTAAAACAAGTGAGATGAATGTGATTGGTACAAAATAGGTGTTTAAAAACAAAATGGATGAGCAAGGCATTATTGTGAGGAACAAAGCAAGACTCGTAGCCAAAGGTTACAATCAAGAAGAAGGCATTGACTATGATGAAACCTATGCACCAATTGCTAGAATTAAGGCTGTGAGGCTGCTGCTGGTCTATGCTTGTCTAAGTGGATTCCAACTGTTTCAAATGGATGTGAAGAGTGCATTCTTAAATGGATTTATAAATGAAGAAGTGTATGTCACTCAACCACCCGGATTTGAAGATCACAAACTGCCTGGACATGTTTACAAGCTTAAGAAAGCTCTCTTTATTAAGAATTCTGAAAATGATATAATTTTGGTTCAAGTATATGTTGATGATATCATTTTTGGATCAACTAATGAACTTCTTTGTCGAGAATTTGTATTAGATATGCAGGGGGAGTTTGAAATGTCTATGATGGGGGAGTTGAATTACTTCCTAGGACTGTAGATCAAACAATTAAAGAATGACACATTCTTAAATCAGTCAAAATACTGTAGAGATGTCTTAAAGAAGTTTAAGATGGAAGGTTGCAAAGAGGCATCAACTCCAATTGCAACTAGTTGCTATCTAGATACGAATGAACATGGGATAGTAGTAGACCAAACAAAGTTCAGAGGGCTCATTGGATCTTTGTTTTATCTCACAACAAGCAGGCCAGACATAACTTTTGTTCTATGCATGTGTGTAAGGTTCCAAACAAATCGAAAGGAATCTCATTTCAATGATGCTAAAAGGATTCTCAAGTATCTCAAAGGAACAACAAATGTTGGCTTGTAGTATCCAAATGAAGCAACACTTAATCTCAAGGGCTATTCGAATTCAGACTTTGCTGGATGCAAACTAGACAGAAAAAGCACGAGTGGTACATTCCATCTACTTGGAGCAAGTCTCATCTCATGGAATAACAAAAAACAAGCATGCGTTGCTCTCTCAACTGCTGAAGTTGAGTACATTGCAGCAGGGAGCTGCTGTGCTCAAATCTGTTGGCTTCAACAACAACTTAGTGACTTTGGTCTTAAAGTCACAAAGGTACCTCTGTTCTGTGACAACACTAGTTCCATTAATCTCACTAAAAATCCAGTGCATCACTCTAGAACTAAGCATATTGAGATTAGACATCATTTCATTAGAGAGCAAGTGAGTAATGGGATTTGTGAAATCAAATTCATTTAATCTAAAAAACAATTGGCAGATTTTTTCACTAAACCACTTGCTAAGGATAAATTTAATTACCTAAGAACTGAATTAGGCATATTACATCATTTGAACATTGCATAAATCAGAACTGCATAATATTCTGCTCACTGTTACTCAAATCAGTTTATACGTGTTTGAAATCAATTTATTGGTGCAACAGAATTTACTATGAAAATTTCTTTTTGTTGTTTTGTCTTTTCTTCAAGTAACTCACATGACCTGAGCAAAATGAATAAGTGGGGATTTGAAGAATCAAATCCACTGAGAATTCTGTAATGGGTAAAATATTTGTAACCGTCATTCCAAATCCCATTCGTCTTGCCTTTATTGAGCTACTCAAAAGCCACCTGTCATCATACAATTGGAAGTAATAAAAGTAACCTCTGGACAGCAACTAAATCGATTAACATTCTATAAATTTTCTCTCCCTTCTCTCTAGTTTTTCTCCCTCCATACCTCATCTGTCTTGGAATCTGATTGCACCTTGTTGTAGGTGAGGAGCCAAGGAATAATTCTATTCGATCAGAATTTCAAACTGAGTAAGTTTATAGTTATCCTATAGATTCTTTATTCTCTACTTTGCCTTAAGTTTTTGTCATCGATCTTGGTAGGGACAATTGAGAAAAGTGTTTATCTCAACTTAAGTAAGATTATAGTAAAATTTGGTTTTGTTTAGATAAATTGTTCTAGATCCCTAAGGATTTTATTAATGTGTCTGTCTAGATTGGAAAAACCATTTTGGAGATTTTTATCTCAGGTAAGGAAAGTTAGTAACTTATTTTTATAGTAGTTAGTTACTTTCAAATAAAACTTTAAGATATAAGACTTGAATATGAGATTATCAGTGCTCAAGTCTTTTTAGTCCTTGAGCACTGAATAAGTTTGATTGTTTATCTTGATTTGGTGTAACTAATTGACTTGATTTTAGTAATGATGTTGGAAAGTAGCATGTGAGAACTTTTGATTGAATTGTTATGATGTGTGATGATTGAATTATATGTGTATATGTAATCATTTTGGTTGAAATGAAACTAGTGTATTGGGGATTGAAAGAAAATCAAGTTGTCATGGTTACATATGCATTTATATGCTTCAATATTGAATTGATATGATGTGTGATGATTGAGTTATATGTTCATATGTAACCATTTTGGTTGAAATGAAACTAGTGTACTGAGGATTGAAAGCAAATCAAGGTACCATGGGTACATATGGATCTATATGCTTCAGTATTGAATTCATATGATGTGTGATGGCTGAATTGTATGTTCATATGTAACCATTTTGGTTGAAATGAAACCAGTGTACTAGGGATTGAAAAGAAATCAAGGTAACATGGTTACATATGTTTCTATATGTTTCAATACGATTGAATTGATACGATATGTGATATGACTGAATGATGAGTACATATTCAATTTATATGATTGAAATGAAATCAGAGTACTGGAGATTGAAAAGAAATCAAGATATTGTGATTGTATATGAATCTTTGTGCATTCAATATGACTGAAATGAAGTCTATATGAGTGAAGTGAAGTATGTATGATTTAAATGAACTAAAAAAGGTTTATGATTGAAAATAGATCCATGTGTGGTTTGTACGAATGATGTTCTTGGTATTGAAACTTTATGTGTTCGGGTTTAAAGAAATTCTTATGAAAGACTAATATGGATTATTCTTTTTGCACATATTGACTATTTTATAAAATTTTATTTTAATTAGCTTACCCTTTTTTTTCTTGTTGTGTTGAGAACTACAATGATTGTGTTATGTGTAAAACCCCAACTACTATTTAATTATGTGTTATTTAATTAAAATTTGTGAGTAATTAATTGTTTTTGTAAGATCAACTTTTCGTAGAGAAAATATAACTCATGATATCATTTAATAAATATAAAATTATGTGGACGTTTAATATTGATAATATATTACACAGTGAAATATAAGTTTACAAATAATAAGTGTTCTACATCATAAGGTAGAACCATCTATTTTATATATTCTAAGACATTTAGAATTAGGTTCTTCATAAGTCAATCATCCAGAAAATCTTCCAAAGATTCTTTCCTAACAACTCCTACTGAGTAGGTTCTGCTTCTACTTGTACAACAAACACATATAGAAACATGAAAGGAGTGAGGTCTTTATAAGCTTAAATATTAATCTTAATAAACCTAACAAACAACACAAACAATGGGGACCTATGACTTGACCTATAACCACACGAATTACTCTCACTTTATCATACATATGGATTCATATACCACTTTTGATGATCCGACCTAAACATCAAAAGTTATTTGGGAAGTGATTAGGTAGTTGAGTATATCTCATCAAAACATTGGTACAATCATAATTATTTTCTCGAGAATTCTAGCCATCTGCCAATAAACACACACACACAGAGTCTAGGGCATTATTCTAACTTAAATAAAATAAATAGAACGAGTGCATAACTAGAGATAAAATAAAATAAATAAGATAAATAGGACCAGTGCGTAAATGGAGATAAAATAAATAAATAAAATAGGATTAGTGAGAAATTATAAATAAAATAAATAGGACTACTAGAGATAAAATAAATCAAATAAGTAGGATCAGTGCGTAATTGGAGATAAAATAAAATAAAATAAATAAATAAAATAGGATTAGTGCGAAACTGAAGATAAAAGAATTAGGACCAATGTAAAACTGGAAATAAAATAAATATAATAAGTAGGACCAGTGCATAACTAAAGATAAAATAAATAAAATAAACAGGACTAGTACGAAATTGGAGATAAAATAAATAAAATAATCAGGATCATTGCATAATTGAAAATAAAAGAAAAGAAAATAAATAAGAATAATACGTAACTAAAGATCAAATAAATTAATTAAAAAAGACCAATACATAATTGGAGATAAAAGAAATAAAAAAATAAAAAAACTAAAATAATATATATAGATCAAGATGTTTTAAAATAAATAAAAAATTAATAAAACACTTGTAAGTTTATTAAAATTAATGTAAAATACGAAAACACATTATAAATAGAGTTAAAAAATATTTATTTTCTTTGTTTCAAATCCCATTTCTCTCTCCTCTTTCTTTTTTTCTTTTCTCTTCTCTCTCCTCTCTTCTTTTCTCATAACTTCTCTCTCTTCTAATAATTTTAATTTTATTATTTATTTTATTTTTTTAGAACTTAACTCCTCAGAAATTAATGCTTCAGGATATTTAACAAAGCAAAACTTATCCCTTTAAATAAGGTCAGTTGCATAACGTTTTTTTCATTAGATACTTATTTTAAATAACTTAATAATTAAATAAAATAGCAATTATATATATATATATCTAATTTATTTTTTTTAAATAATCATAATTTAAATATTTATAGATATATTATATTTATATATATATATATATATATATTTTTTAAATTAGGGTGTTATATTATATACACAAACATATACAGGTATAGAAATATGTGAAAGATGAAATATTTGAAATATTGTAAGCTTTATTTTAAAATACTAGGCAATAAATATTTTTAGAGTCTTACACACGGAAGCACTCTATTATCTAAGCAACATCTCTATAATATTTAATGATACACATTTATATTTATTTATATTTATTAGTAAAAAACACCCAAATTAACAACAACTGTGAATCACTTTAGACCCTAATCCATTACTCTATCCCCATACAAAACACCTCATAATCAATTACTCACACACAAAACACACTAATGGATTAACTTGATAGATTATTTCTTTCAATTATAAAAAAGAACATAAAATGAACCATTACAGTATAAAAGCTTAAGATTAATTGTGTAATTACATATGTGCCAACTTTCACAAATTCAGTGTATAAGTAAATTATTTCAAAAATTAGTGAATTCAAACCAAATATATTCACTCTCACATTTCTATTGTGTAAATGTTGAATCATGAAAACATACATAGTTTTAGTGTCATATTCTGATTAACTTAATTTTTACTTATCACCTGTTATTGTTTATATCGGATATTATTATTATTAATTTAATGGAAAAGATTATAATAACTTATTGTTAAAAAAAAAGTATAAAATTGGAAAAAATTGTCATAGTAAAACTAAACAACTATTAAAAATTATCTTCTTTGTAATTTAGAATTAACTCATTTACAAGTTAATTTACTTTTTTATTAATTTATTAATTTATTTGAATCTGATTTTTATTTTATATAATAGTTAAAACTATTTTTTATGTATAATATCTTTTCCTTTTAGAAACAGTTCAAAGTTGTGTCCTAGCCTTTCCTCAAATGTTGGTTTGTTATTTATGTGAGAGTTAAACAAGAAATATGCAATTGAGAAAAGAATAGAGACAGAAAGAGGTGGAAGTGCAGGGCAAAGGCATCAATGGAGGAGGATGCAGAGAGGTACTCCTGCTCCAAGCTTCTCATCCCAAACGCTCACACTGTAAAAGAACAACCCATTTTCGTGAAGGCCACTTGGTTTCCCACCCACTTCCACCTTGCCATCACCGACGGCCTAACCGCCTGGCATTGCCACCGTACATCCCTTGTCACTCTTTACTCCTTTTCAGCTACCCATTTCCAATTTCGTGCAAAAACAATCTTCAAGTTTTGATTTTTTTGTTTTCTTTTTAATTGTTAGCATCGGAGGAGGAGGTGAGGCAGCGTGCTGCTCAGTGGGACCTCGCAGTTTCAGAATACCTGCACTTCTCCGAGCGCTATTTGGGGCTTCAACAACCTGGCTCCACCTATGCCTTTGACGATGCTGGTGATGGCCATAAGAGGGTTACTATTGCTCACTCACTCTCTTTTATCCACGTTAATGCTTTGAAATCCGGTGTTTTCATATATGGTTGCTACTTTTGCTATTGTTTATGTAATTGGTGTGGATGTTGTAGTTGTCGTGGACGTTTGAAAAGGAAGGAATGACTCTGCTTTGGAGATGGAAATGCTTGCTGTCTCCTGATTCTAAGAAAACTAATGTAGAAATATTGGACTTTCTCATGGGCTCCAACGTAAACCTAAGTGTAAATTCTGCTTAACTTGTACAATGTCTTTGCCTCAATTTGTTCTTTATACAAGTAATTTCAGGCTCACTGTGTATGTGTGTGGCATTCTCTTGTCTGTTTTATGTTTGAAAATAATGAGCATTATGTTACTGATGTCGCTAATATCCTCTGTTTATTTCAGACAAAAGGAAATGAAGTAGGGGATAAAATTTTGAAATTTTAATTGAGAGATGATGAAATTTTTTTCGAACTTTAGTTTCTAGAAGATTTTTGCTTTCTCTTTTTTAGCCTTTTTTTTTTTTTTTTTGTTTTTTTTTTTTTTTTTTTCCACCACACCAAAGAAAGAGGAGTATATCAACATTTCCTGTACTGTTTATTTTCTTTCCTCATCCAAACAAACCATTTAGTAAAAGTTATAGTTTCTGCTTGACCAGGAAAGTAAGTTTCTCACAAACTGTCTTCTGGTATTCGTCAGTAACTGAAGATAGCAGCATCTTTTGGAGTTAAATTAGCTTGTATATACTGGTGCACTTAATAAAACTTATGCATCACACTTTTATTAGCAACTTGTAGAAAATCTAAAAACATGGGATGCTTTGAGAGGTAACAAATAGGACTCTTCAATGGGGTGAAATAGGGGAGTAAAAGGCTGCCTTGTCATTTATGATATTCTTCATTTTAGGAAGGTGCAAAACAGATAAAGTAGCTAGAACTGAATCAAGAAGGATATAAACTCTTAGTCTTACTCTCTACAAATTTCTATCATCTGCGTGACTCTATGAGGGATAGTCTTGTACATACAACAATTGATTTCTTCTTGAATCATCATGGGAGGTTAAAATATCACGTTTCCTTTAGAACAAAATGGGCAATACCTTTCTTATGTATTCAAACCCTGAATATATTTGTCAATAATCATTGGTATAGGAATAGTATAGATAGACAATGGTGGTCGTGACCGTCCAGGAACCCAATTTTTGGTGGGCATAAAAAAAGGTCTGCTGAAGAGTCTTTTATGATACATTATCTTTTTTTTTTAATACATTGTTGATTAAGTAATTGACTTAAAAGAAGATTTGAGCAATATAATATCTGAGGATATTTTTGGATTGTTTATTGACAGACAATAATTTTTCTAATCAAGATTTGAAATTACGTTGCAAACATCTAAAACTTGTATAAAATATGATAATTCTTATGATTTTGGTGAAATTTTGTTTGAAGAATTAAAAGTTATTAGAGAGATTATAACAATAGAATCCGAATCAAGTTTTAAGATATTGAATTCTTTGAAGACATTTCTTTTGTTTCCCTAATCCATGTATAACTTATATATTAACTATTCCTAGTACTATTGCATCTGTTGGAAGAAGTTTTTCGAAATTAAAATTGTTAAAATCTTATTTGAGATCTACTATGTCAAAAAGTAAACAGTCTTGTGCTAAATTTTGTTCAATCTTTCTTTTTTTTAAATCTTGAATATGAAAGGATTATGGATGATTTTGCAACAAAAGAAATACAAGAACAATATTTAAATGAATAGAAGGACATTGTTTTATCACTTTACCAAAAATCCTAGGACCGGCTGTAGGTAGATGGAACCCTCCTGCCTTTTTATTAGTTTTGAACATAACAATTAGTCATGTTTGTTCACATGCATGTACAGGACAAATTTGTTGGATCAAATGAATTGTTTGAGAAGATGAAAGTGGAAGCTGAGAGGTGCTTAACCCAGAGTGAGAGAATTGCCAATGAGAGGCTGGAATTTGAATCTGAAATCTATGCAAAGGTAACTTTTTCATCGATAGAGTTTAGTTGTTTTATTGTTGCATAGCATGGCTCAGCCCTGTGTCAAGAGGTAGGTTGGTCCCAGAAGACGGGTGAGGCTGTTAACTGATTAGGAAGTCCTCTTGCTATTTTAGCCATTCTTAACTGTATGTTCAATTCACAAATCACAAGTTCATGGTAACTAATTTCTGCTTGAAATGTTCAAGGTTTATAGTCCACCAGAGGCATGGAGTAACTTGTGTTGTCTTGTTGGTTCTTTGTTGACCGCTTTATAGGGCTTTGTGCATGAGAACCTTTTCCGTGTTCTCGTAAAACTTATTGTTATAAATATTTTTAATCACTTGTTCTCTTCTTTACCTCTTTTAACAGTTATAAATCTTTAAAAGTAAGGTGATTGACTTATCAAATGAGTTTGGGGTATTCCCTTGAATTATTCTGGACCAAGATTATTAACTTATGAGAATCTTATGCTTTCAAAATTACGTACCTTGAATAGGTTTTACTTGTTATCTTGTACTTTCTAATAGACAAAAGAACACTGTAGCTTTTTTCTGGTGTACAATCATGAAATGAAGCAAAGTATCCGAGTAAGAAAGTACCTGGATGCCAGGTCTGAAAACTTATTAGAGTCTTAGTGGTAAAAAAAAACTCTTTAGCTGTTCTTATTATATAATCATGATATGGAGAAAAATATCCAAGTAAGGCAGTACTTTTTGGATGCAAGGTCTGGAAACTTATTTGAGATTAATATATCTCTTTCCATGCTAACCTTTTTCTTTCCCTTAAAATTTCGGTTCCTTTCTTTTCAACAGTGATATATTTTTTTGTTAAATATACTAGCATAGTGTACGAGACTTCTGCCAATAGTATTTCGGGGTATGGAAAGGGTCAGATGTAACAATGTAATTGTAAATTATTTGTGTTGTGACCACCACTCATTGGTTATAAATGACATAGATGTAAATAGTTTTCTCTAGAAAACTCTTATACTATACTCAAGTATTTTGGTACCTTTTTCTTGATTAGGTTGTAGATAATTTCATTGAGTTTCTACAAATACCCAACAAGAAATACTTACTTTATGACTTTGTCCTTTGCTATTATGACAAAAACTTGATCATTGAGAAATGTAGTTCTTCTATGTAGTTGATTATCTTACTGAATAGCGTCACTTCCTAAACCAACTCTTTCCCTTTTTTCTGTGGCAATGCCTAAATCACAGGCTGAAGGCCATTCTCTTAAGATAGAAAAATAGTTTACCAAGGACAAGGACCGTACCAAGTTCCAGACAACTTGTATTATTTTGTTGCGTTCGAGAAGTCATGAAAGAAAACACAAATAATAAATAAATGGGTTTGAGGTATTTAATTTGAGTAGAACACTTCTTTCATCAATATCTGGTTATTGAGGCCAACTTAACTAGCCGAAGGATGATGTTGTGTTAATATTGAAATTTCTTCATTGTCTTTGATGCTTTCCATTACATGTACTGTTACTAGTTTTGCTTTCCCTTTTCTCAAAGTTTCTACCATCAAGGATGACCTTCCGTTTTGTTTTGTTTTAGTTTTTGGGGGTTTTAAACTCCAAGAAATCAAAACTGAGAGAGCTTCGAGATAAGCTGTCAAAACAAGAGAATAGTGAGAAATATCCTCAAGAGGAAGACACAGACAAAACTGAGAGTTTTGGTGAAGAAAGTGATTTTGACAGAAGTGATGAAGATCCTCAAAGGGATATTATTAGTTCTTCAAAGGATGTCATGGCAAAAAAGCCTTCTGTTCCAAAAAGAACTAAGCGAACATGACAATATTTGCAGCAAGCAAGAGTTGATTTCCATCTGAGAGTTGACATCTTTACAGATATTAGTTAACTGAGATAAGCACGAAGTGCTCCTTGTTATTCTATACAAGAAGCCTTGTAATCCATGTAGAACACTGTAACCTTTGTCTTGTCTTATGTAAATGTTTGTGTATTTCTCAGTTCTATGTAGAATGCCAAAGGTTACACCGGCTACTCGGTTGGATGCCACTGCCAACTAAGCTTCTCACTATTTTTTTTTTTTTTTTTTTTTTTTTATTTTTAAATATTTTTTTTTTTTTTTTTTTTTTTTTTTTTTTTTTTTTTTTTTTTTTTACAGATAGAAATATTTTGCTTTTTTGTTTTTATTTTAATCATAATATTGATACAAATTGTTTATAACTTTAGTTATAATAAATATTTTCTTAAGAAATTTGGTTTTAATCATAATATTTCCTCTTATTTGTTATTTTTAAATTCAAACTCTAATTTACGTAAGTTTGAATACAGATTTACTTGAAAAATGCAATTTAAAGATATTATTGATTTTGTTTATATTGAAAGATATCTTGACATACACCCAAAAAATTCAAAAACAGTGTATGGATGTATATTAATATATATTTAGATAATAATATTATTTTTGTAGAGTATTTATCGATTTTATTGATGAGTAATTTTTGTTGAGAAAATTGACTTGTTATTTTAATGAGGTCTCTTTTAACCTTTTTTTTTTTGTCCTTTAAACTCAATACTTTATTTAAGAGTATTTAGTTTTATTTCATTTGGACCAGTAACACGCTATGGAAATATATTAACAATTCAGGTTGACATGCCCATGCTCCAGGATTTATTTAAGATATTTTAATTTTCCATTAAAGATGTTTTATTTTTTCAGCAACCTATTCAAGTTGATTTTGCAACAGTTTAGTTTTGTTTTCTGATTTCACCAATTATAATTGGTTGATCTTTCAAGGACATAAGTCTGTTTTTTTGTAATATTTTGTGTGAATAATAAATATTAAGGTGACCTGAAATTTAAGATTATAAATCTGTAATAAGATTATGCATCATAAGAATAAAGTTTATCTTTAAAATTTTGAAAAAATTTAGACTGTAAATAAATTTTTTAAAGTGTAGATTTTATAAATTTTTATATTAGAATAAAAATTTCAAAAAGTTTGTAAAGTAATATCTTATAAAATAAGAACTAAGTAATTAATTAAGTATTATAAAAATAGACTGGAATGGAGGAAAATCAATATATATATTATTGCAAAACCGATGCATTGGTAAAACCTTTGACACCGATTCTGACTTGTATATATTATATTCATTTATAATTCTCGTATTCAAAATAGGTAGCTTGCGTCAATCTCTATGTATTTATCTCACTGCTTTGAGCTACAAATTCAACTTCTCAACCAAATAATAGGTTGTTTTTATCTTTGGATAGTAGGATGCATCATAAATTTAAATGTGAAATGGATCGAATTGAAAATAGTCCAGCAGCATACGTTGAATTGTGGTAGGGTGATATTATAAGTTTTGACAAAGTACGCGTTTTACTAAACGAATGACACGCAGGAACAATGAGCTAGCCACAGAATAAAAACTATAAATACCCCCTCCCAAACTGTGTTAGACTAAAAAAAAAAAGTCACAAACAGATAAGTATAAAAGCTAAGATGTCTGACGGTTGCAAAGGTAAGGATTATGTTGAAATGTTTGTAAGATGTGTAGTTATAGTGATTTAATAGTGATGAATTGCAAAGAAGTTGTTGTGGTTAAGTGAGGATTTGGGTTTCAGGTAAGAGGTCATGGCCTGAGCTGGTGGGTGTGGAAGGGAAAGTGGCAGAGGCTACAATTGAGAGGGAAAATCCTTTGGTGAATGCTGAGATCGTGGCAGAAGGATCTTCGGTCACTTTTGACTTTCGATGTGATAGGGTTTGGGTTTGGATCAACAAAGATGGAATTGTCAAACAAGTTCCCCACATCGGATAGAATCTGCTCACCCTAGATATATGCCTAGGCTTCGAATTACCAATTTTAATCATTTCCAGTTTTATCTTACTTTATTTCACAATGTCAAGAAAGATTATATTGTAAACCCATTAGAGTTGTGTTGTGTAAATTTGTTGTTTTCATATAAAGGATATAATAATAGAGTAATATAAAGATCTTCTATACGTGAACTTATTATATTATTATTATTTGTCGGTGGATGAAACTAGGGTCATCTTTAATATAATTTAACAAAGTTATTTTTGAACAGTAACTTCGCATAGCATTTTATACAACAAAATAAAGGAAGGATAAGAATAAAGAGAGATAATGGATGTGATGGAAAAGATATAAAAAAAAGGTGTTGTACTAGTTATATAATTCTTGAAATTAAGGTAGCGGTTGCGGAGTTAAAACTATAATATTGTGTTATCATCACATAATTAGAAGTATATTAAGTAGTGTATTTTCAGTGTTAGGTATCACATCTGACCGTCCTTTTGCCATAAATAATGAGTTCTTAAATGCAAAGACTGATGTATTTATTTGGTAGATGTTAGATAAAATAACAATATAAAGAGAAATATATTGTGTTGATATTCATTGAAGTTTATATTTTGCATCTAGTCCCTATCATTCCCAACCTGTAATCAAAAGAAAAAATAAAAACTTTTTAGACAAAGTAATATAAAACACTTTTGTCTTTTTTTTTATTCCCAATCTTGATTTCGAATTTTAGTATCCAAATAGGCACGATTTATTAAGTTCAATTTAAAGTAGCTTTTAAATTAAAAGATTATAGAATTACAAAATAATTTTAACTACAAAACTTCGTTTTAACATGAAATTTAGAGTAACTTCTAGATTCTAAAAATGACGATAAAGGATTGTGTTTCTAATTTATTTTACTTGTTTTTTTATTCCACTAGTCACGTACTATTATATTTATTATTCCAAATATGTGTATTTATATTTTCATTATATTAAAAATTATATAATTTTATTATTTTATGAGTAATTAATTAAAAAATAAAAGATAATATAACTTAAAAATATACATAATTTTATAAAAATGGTATTAAAACATTATATAGCTATTATTTTAAAAAAATATATTTAGTTATTTTAAAATAAAAATTATGTATTTTATTAAATAAATAAATTATTATTTATTTATTAAAAATAAAATTATTCAATTAAAAGATGATAAAAACATATTTCAGAACATATTAATCATTCTTCTTTTATATTTAACCATATATATATATTATTTGAAAATTTTGTAAAACCTTTTAGATCAGCCTCAAACTCACTCTTGAGAGATCTTGTAAATGTCTTTATGTAGTGATATTGACCCTTACAAGTCCTGAATAAAATTCAAAAATATATATATATATATATATATATATATATATATATATTAATAAAATAATAAAACAAAAATGTAATAATATAACAAAATAAGAGAGTAACAAATATGAACATATACACTATAAGAAAAAACTATTTAGAGATCAATTTTTAGCTACAAAATGAAATGATTGCTAATTGTAACTAAAATAGTCACCAAATTAAATTTTGGTTACTAAATAACTACAAAATAGAAGTAATGATTGAATTTAGTGACCAATTAGCTCAAAATAATTGGTATCTAACATTAACTACTAAAGTTTTAGTGACCTATGCCATTAGATTCTAAATTGGTCTTAGATACCAATTTAGAATGTAATGGTATTGGTCACTAAAACCTTGGTAGCTAATGTTAGATACCAATTATTATGACCTAATTGGTCACTAATAGTTATTTAGCAACCAAAATTTAATTTAGTGACTATTTTGGTTACAATTAGCAACCATTTCATTTGGTAGCTAAAAATTAGTTTCTAAATAACATTTTTTCTTGTAGTGATACAAGCATGTAATTTGAACAAAGTAGTATTTACAAACAAATAAGCATCTAAATTAATCAAAATTGAATTTGTCTTTTGTACTTAGACAAACAAATAAAAGAATTTAAATAAGAATAAAATAATTACAAAATACTATTAATATTTTAAAATAATAACTTTAATATATTTGTTAGACGTTAAACTATGCCCTTCAAAAGCCAGCATGAATTTAAATAAGCGATTTAAATCGCAGAACGTTTTTAGTCTTTGCCAATCTTTATGGGACTTCTAGGACTATCCTAATAAATAATTTGCATATGCAATGTACAAGATTTACTTTAAAAAAATAATATATTATTATATCAAATTTTTTTTATTAAAATAAATAAAAGAATTTAAAAATAAGAAATATTGTAAATTAAATATGCAGTGAACTTATTAGAAAAATGATAGGTTTGGAGGAGTAGTAATTAAAAAGCAATAATGTACTTTGTATATGAGGTTGTTTTTCTTTTTCTTTTTTTGAAAAGATGCATTTCTTCATCTTTCATTATTGCCATCTACTTACAATGATAATTAATATGGTTATAGTAATTAACATATAGTTGAAGAAAGAAGATTAAATTGTATAGACAGCGAACTCATTGCACAAAGAATAGGTCTTCATGAGTAGTAATAGAGAGCAAATCTTGTACCTGTTATTTGATGACTCTTTGTACAAACACTTTCATTTTGAAAAGTATTTGTACTTCTTTGATAATTGTGGTTTATCACATTGTCATCACTACAAGAAAAATATTATTTTAGTTACAATTAGCAACCATTTCATTTGATAGCTAAAAATTGGTCTCTAAATAGTTATTTTTCTTGTAGTGCATATGAATTAAAAAAATACATAGAACCATGACTAATTTAGTTATATAAGTAAAACGATAAATAATTAATATGAAGTAAAAAGATATAGATGTTTACCTGAAACCTTCTTACTTTTTCAGCAGGATTTCTGAGTAAGTATAAATTTCTTTCTTATTCTGAGTAAGTATTAGAAGTAGTTAAATTTTGTTGGAGAAAAAACGTTCTACATTATTTTATTTGTATGCAGAAACCAAAGTGTAAAAAAGCGTAAAAATAAGAAATACTTTGGCATTATTTTGAAAATACCATATATTTATTATATCAATTTGACATAAATGAGACATTGAAAAAAATATTAATAAAATAATATAAATTATGAATATTAAAGATTAATTTTGATAATTGTCTAAAGTATAAAAAATGGAAAGAAACTAATTTTCTTTGAAAAAATTGGTTTTCTTCAAATTTTTGTTTTGATTTTGAATAAATAGATTTTGATTCCATTACACGGGATTATACATTGTATCATCACATTTATTTACATCGTCTTTCTTTCATGCTATATACCATAATATGGATATATTGTATAGTAGCAGCTTGTGTTTCAATGTTTGATGTTGAGAACTTGTGGTTAAAATGTCATGGCAAAATACGTTGTAAATTATTTGAAATAAATCAAACAACAAGCTCTACCAGAATCAAAATTCTTGTTTTATTTTCAGTTTTTGTAATCTACTCTAGTGCTTTTCATTAAGAATTCCGTTTGAGTGCCTATTTTCATTCAGTACCTCAATTGCCTGATTTGTCCAATTTTTCAACATTCCTTGAGTTTATCATCAATTAATCAATTTGAATTTAGGTTCCTAAAATTTTGAGCTTTTATTGTTTTACATTCTTTGACCTCTTGAGTGAATTGGACATTGGAAAAAAGTAATTGTGAATAAGTTGGAACTAATTTTCCAAGTGGAATTTTTAAAAGTTCAACATCTCAACAAAAGCTCACAAAGAAAGAAGCCTCCCAAATGCCGCTGAAGTGAGAGACAAATACTTGGAAAGTTAGAGTGATACACTTGAAAGGAAGATTTGACAAGTATCAAGGAATCAAAAATATTAAACATTTGTATTATAATCACTTGCCACGAAATTTTGTGTTAATTTTGTTTGTAATTTGGTTTGCTTGTTTTGTGTTTGGGTAAATGTCATTAAAGAAATCCCAAGAGTGAACATTGTAATAGTCTAAGTGTGTAGTCGTGGAAGTGTGTCAAGGGGCTCTAAGTGTCACTTGAATTTTCACTTAGGAAACTCGTCTAGTTAGTTGCTTTGTTTTTCATTCTTGCAACTTTATTCTGTTATTTTCTTTCCTAGGTCTCCATGACAATTAGGATTTAATTTTCTCACGTTTGTTAGATTGACCTTTCTTTGGTCTTTAGGATTTCACGTGAACAAATAGGTAAAATGTTTTAAAGTTTTCTATTAAGAGATGTTATGGAAGAGGATTGAGGAAAACTCTAGCTAGGAAAGACTTTGTACTTAAGTTGTCCAAGTGACGTACCTCTCTTTCCTGGGAGTCTACGTGGAAGACTTTTATTAATATTTCTTCATAGAAAACTTCATCCAAAACTTAAAGATTTTCTCGTGGAAACATTTTATCACTCATTGTTTCAAAAAAATTATTTTCAAACTATTTGCAAAAATCTTTTCTAGACAAAAAAAAAATAGTGCTTACTTTAGTGTGTTTGAGAATATTAGAGATCACCATAAAATGATTAAGCCTAGAAGTCATTTTCATTCTATAGAACTTAAGATAAACCTCCCTACGTTTTATGGACATAATAATGTTGAGAAATATTTAGGATGGGAAATGAAGGTTGAGAAACTTTTTGAATTCCACCAAGTAGAAGAAATTAGAAGATTATCCATGGTTACATTAAGTTTTCAAGAATATGCCATGTCTTGGTGGAAACAAAGGCAATATGATGTCCCAATTGGGAGAAAATTTAAAATATTGAATTGGAAAGAGTTGAAGGCGTGCATGAGAAGGAAATTTGTTCCGCCTTTCTGAGAAAAATAAAAAGAACAGAGAAAAAATGAAAGAGCTTGTTAAACAAGGAAGGAAATTTTTAGAAGGAGAAAAAGATTTTATAAGAAGAGAAAAAGATTTTAAAGAAAAATTACAAGCTCTTATTATACAAAAAGAAGAGAAAGCGAAGAAAGAAAGAAAGAAAAGAGAAAGAGAGGAGAGAAAGAGATAAGAAAGAAAAATATTTGTTTGGAGCTGAGCCGGACATTGATATAAAACCCTCTTCTTTAGAACCATCTTGTGAGAAGTTGAGTGAACCTTTGTCGGGAGATGAACCAGATTTTGAGGAGTTAGTTGAAGGGAAACCTTTGTCTAAAGACATTGACACAAAACCTCGCTCATATAAAAACCTTGTGAGTTTCTTGAAATTAAACAGGAAGATCAAAATATTAGGCAAACTCATATGGTAGAAAAACATTTAAAAATTAAAAATAAAAGTATCCATGTTTACCATCAGGTAAAGGGTCCATTAACCTGGAAAGACAGGTTGTTTTCACTTTCATTTTTAAATGTTATGAGAAAATGCCATTTGTTTTACGATTTTCATGTTTTTATAGGATGGTTTTTTATCCTGGAAGGAATCACGAATAAATCAACAATAATAAGGTTGTTGTCCATAACACATTGCAAGATTTGAGGACAAATCCATTTCAAGAGGGAGGGGATAATGAAATATGCCCCAACCACCTTAGTCAAAGAATAAAGAAGACAAAGAGTTAGAGTGCAGATCAAGAGTTTTCTAGAAGATTGGGCCCATTTGAGTCTGTTTGGCTTTTAACCAGTTGCTCGGGTCTAAATGGAACCATGGAGAGATCACTTTGGAGAATATGGAGCATCAAGGAGAAGTCCTCTAAATTGTATAAATTGTTTAGAATAATTTAAGCCTTGTATTTGAGTCAAGTAGAATATATTTGGGCCTTGCATTTTGCACCATGTAGTGTAAGATGTTGTCTTTGAAGCCCATAAATAATGTTGGCGGTCCAAGTTAAGGTATGAGAGAAGCTTTCTCCCTGTGCCACTTGTCATCACCTTGTGAGAGCCTTGGAGTGCAAGCTAGGGTTGAGAAGCTTGTTATAGAAGCTAGGGTTAGAAGCTTGTCATAGAAGCTAGGGATAGAGAGTTTGCTCTAGAAGCTAGAGTGGGAATACATTCTATAAATAGGAGTGCATAGTGTCGTAAATTTTAAGCTTGATTTGAACTAGTGTTATGTTGTTGAAATTTTCTAGCATATTTGGTTATTGAGATTCATCTTTGTTAGCTTATCTTAAAAGACTAGTTTAGGGATTCCATTGGAAGTTGGCCTCACCTATTCCAATCACCTTGTTCCACCACTTTCACTCAACCACAACATGTCATTACTTCTATTTACCATATTTAATCTTTTGTAAAAGTCATTATACTTAGTTTTATATGTAAAATACTTTTTATAATCATCATCTATTTCAAACTATAAATTCATCCATAAACTATCTCATATATTTTTATATATAAACTATCTCATATATTTTTAGTTGAGTCTCTTTGAGTCAACAACATTTCATCTATTTTTTCTCTCTATCCACATTTTTTCTTTTGGCAGAATGGCAAACAACTTGTCAATAAACCTTTCTTTCAAAACTGATTCAGTTTCCGAATCATGTAGGGATCATTGCAGTGGATCTTCCTCCCATGAACCACCATCACCCATGATATTTGTCATTGTTAAAGTGACTTTGGGTTGTGACATCATCAAAATCCATTTTTGATGTTGCTCAGCAGAATTAGACTAGCTTCGTCCTCCAAAACGCATTCGGTAACCTTGTAACATGGCCTATGGTATTGTTATTATTTTCCTACACTATGTCAATTCTAATATGCACCATATCATCTTTTAAAGTACCAGAAATGTCTTACATTTTTATTTTTATTCGGAGTATTTTTTATGCAATAGAGGGTTCATTGTAGTTAAAGCTGGTTTCGTGGAGGGTCATCACTATTCCAATGAGGTGTGGTAAACTTGGTGGTAGTGTTTAAAATGAAAGGGGGGTGATTTGAAGTAAGTTTGAGTAATTTTGTTGAAAGTGTTACCTATGATGGACAAGTGAGAAATCAATTTTTGGTACAGGGTTTTGGAACACAAAATCTAAAAGGTTGTTGAATTAGAAGGAATGACTTTCAAATTTGATTTTTTGAGATTGTATTTTGGAATATAAAATGTGGAAACGGGTTGTTATGCTTGGAGCTTTACATCTCAGGAAACTTATTTTGGAAGAAAAAATTTATATTCTAAAATAGGATGTTTAGGATATACATTACCTTTCAAATTATCTTTTTTGAAATATTAAAATTATCTTATGAAAAATAAATTTCGTAATGCTAGATTGAGAAACAAACGATAAATTCTGGAAGTCATTCAATCATCCCCTATCCACCCATATTCCAAAAAGAAAAAAAATAAAAAATTTATCTTTACCAACAACAAACTATTACTAAAATACACAACTAGAGAATCTCCACCTAGATGCAAATTTATGCGTAGCCAATATAGTCGGGAAAGACAGTAAAATAGATGATAAGAAATCCAACTTTTTAATTATAAAAATATGAGAATATTCTTAATAGAAAAATTATATTTTGATATTACTGTTCATGAATTAGATTCATTTGACATTCACTTTATTCAATAAAATATTATATAATAATAAAATAATAATTTATTTTAGTATCAAATGGTTCTATTTTATTACATGTAGTGTTAAAGTATCAGTACTTTTCTTGATATTTTTTTATGTGATATTTTCTTATGTAATATGGTGCAGGTTAAAGAATGATGTAGTGCGGGAAGCAATTACCCTATTATTGTTGTTCATGTCCACTCAACATATTTTCTATCAATGACTCTTACTTTTCGTTAGAAGAATGTCTTCAGACTTTATTTGTTCACATGTATCTCTCTTTGTCAAGACTTTATTTGTTCATATGTATCTCTCTTTGTCATTTTGAACGAACATTAAGTTAAAATGTCAATTATATAAAAGTATACAAGAAATGAAATTTTTCTAATACAGAAAAGATAGAAATGCTAAAAAGCATACAAGAAATTTAAAAAAAAAACAGGATTTTTGTAATATTTTAAAAGATATATATATATATATATATATATATATATATATATATATATATATATACATTAAATATACAATAATATTTTATAATTAAAAACGAGATATGAAAAAATTATAATTCAATGAACATTAAATATATAAAATAAAGTATTTGATTTATTATTGTGGAGATTTCTTCTAATACTATTAAAAAAAACATGTTAGAGTGAATATTATAACAAATAAATGATTGAGGGGTTTATGTATAATTTGTTTTTTATAGTTGTTTTGTTTTATAAGGGATATACCTCTTCTCAATCTTTTATTGGTTTCTCTTAATTTTATTTATTTATTTTTTGGATTACCTTGGTGGTTTACTTTATTTTTTTTCGTGGATTTTGTCTAGCTACGTTAAGATTTTTTTTTTCTTTTTAATAAATTTTATGTGATAACTCTATGTCTAACATGAATTTTAATATAAAAAATGTGTAAGGTGTACTATATTTTTATTATATTAAAATAATATAAGTTCTAAAATATATTATTTTATTTTATTATTTTATTATATATATTTTATTTTTATAATTTTATTATTTTCGTGAATAACTAAATAAAAAATATGAAATTAAATAATATGTATACACACCATAGTATAAAAAATTACATCATTTAATAATTTTTTATTTATATATATATATATATATATATATATATATATATATATATATATATATATATA
>Ga0209489_104055_pt1 | contig 27526 bp, 17 predicted proteins | sample SiratrowhiteBW_FD_187527 | JGI IMG/M metagenome (GOLD analysis project Ga0209489, IMG submission 187527) | Root nodule microbial communities of legume samples collected from California, USA - Siratro white BW (SPAdes) (version 2) | ecosystem: Host-associated > Plants > Roots > Nodule | place... | reverse complement strand
ATATAAACAAATAAGAAAATGAATGAAAAGAGATTTTTACATAATAAAAAATAATAAAGAATTTAAATGTCCAATATTATCTCTTTTATAACCAAAATATACATTATAATTGCGATGCAAATATATAATGTTGTTGTATTTGTTTTTATAATATCTAATTATTAGATGTGTGTACATATAAATTTGTACATAATTATGTAATAAATAAGACAATTATATTTTGACATCATAATCAATAAAAAGTCACATTAATGAGATCAATAAAATTTTATTATTATGTGATTTAAGCTCAAATAATAATTAAGGAGGATGATCATGTGCAAATACAATACTAAGGAGAAATGAATGATAGATCAATGGTTTCATACAATTCTAAGGATCAATGAATGATAGATCAATGGTTTCTTTTTAGTGTGAGAAAATAAGGTATGAGAATAAAAATTATTTCAAAGTCATCAGATATTTTGAGTGGTGAGATATCATTCACAAAATTAATATGAATTAGTGGGTGGCAGAACTCAACTACAAGAGACCTCTGTGGGACATGGGTTATATGTTGCAATCTAAGTGGTTAGTGGTAATGTGACTAATAGTGATAATGAACTTGGCAAATTTGAGCTACTTGGTCTAACCAACTAGATAGAGTTTGATTAACATGATTGACAATTGTAAGACAAGTCCAGATGAGAAAATAATAGGACAATGGTTAGATAATATATGGATAATAAACACATGTGTTTTCAATTATGACAAACGATTTGAAGAATCTTTATTGTCAGTGATATGACTAGATGGAAAACAAATAATGTTAACAAAGAAAGGATAATAATTATTTATGGGGTCTCATATATATATATATATATATATATATATATATATATATATATATATATCACAAAATGATAAATGAAACAAATTATTTGTTCAACTTAATGATAAATTATGTGTATATATGGATAATAAACACATGTGCTCCCAACCATATGATAAGCAATTTGAAGAATCTTTAGTGACACACATTGATGTCTAATGGGATCACCAAATGGAAAACAAAGTAACACACATACATATATTACAAATGATAAATGAAACAAATTATTTGTTCAATTTAAAGTGTAATACTAGAACACTTATAAAAGATGTTGATTGGAGTGGATAAGTGAAAAGATGGACTCCATTTGTTTAAGGACTTATTAGATCTTTAGCACAAATGCATGGGGCATCCATTCTTTAAAGTTGTTCAACATATTCCTAATATAAGCGATGGTCGTAAGAGTGAGTGTTTGAACAAAACTTGTGAAATATGCAGGAGAGCAAAATAAACAAAAAAGAAATTTGTTTTCAGTATTTATCGTGCATCAACAAATTTTGTCTAATACATTGTGATTTATAGAATCCTTATAAAACACCCTCATCATGTGGCTTATCATAGGTGTTAAGGAAAAATCCAACATCCGTTATTTTGATTAAGTGTTAAAAATGACTAAGTATAAAATATGGTCATCTTTCATATGTAAGACTATAGTTTATTTTAATAACAAATAATGTAAGATGCAGATGTTCCGTCTGGCAGATGATGTGATACTATGCAGTCTTAATTTACGTCTGATAAAGAATGAATATGCTTAGACGATACTTTTTAGATAATCTCATACTACACAAAAACATATACATGTTTATTCTATGTTGCAAGGAAATTTTTGTTACTTTTGTTTACCAAAAAGATCTATCTTTCAAGCTAAAGTGATCTATTGGATAAAGAGCTAAAGTTGTTTTTCTTCAACAAATTCCCTAACGCTAGCATTATCAACTTTGGAAAGATTATCTATTTTTTACGACTCTACACTTTAGAGAGATTCAAGTAAAGGTACATTGCCAAACAAGAGAGAAGTACAATTATTGAGACATTACATAAAAAGAGGGAAACAAACATTTAATGTTGCATGCAATGCATGTAATGCACTCTTCACAACCAAGCTCATGCAAGAAGAACATTAGTAAAAAAAAATTAAAGTTACTCAACGGCCAAAAATGGTCTTGCAATGGTTATTTTCTTTCATGCCTATGTAAAGCAATCCAAGAAGAAGAAGAAAAGTAGAGACCACGTTACATAGAGAAAAAAACACTGCTAAATTTATGTGTCCTCACAAGCTTCATAAGAGAATATTGTTTGTGTGCAACCAAAAAATCAAAAGAAAGTGCACAAATCTTGTATACGTCAACAAAGATATTTCTCTCTAGTATGCAATTTTGTGATTTGTTGATCACTACCTAGATAAGCTCTTTAGCTTAGCTAGGAGTGGATGTTTGGCAAAGAATACTCATTTAAGCCAAAATTGTCTTACTAAAAGAATACTTGGTTAAGCGAGAAGTGGCTTGTCGAAAGAATACTTGAATCCAAAAGTGACTTGTTGAAAGAATACTTGAACAAGGTCAACTAGAATTGGCTAGAACATTAAACAATACTCAAAGGGTTAGGAAATAATGGCTAAGATCCCAAAGAATGACTCATAATATTGTAATGGTTATTGAAAATATGACTCACATTGCATTTCATAATTGCATTACTGAACGTTATTAAGAAAAGAGAGAGAGAGAGAGAGAGAGAGATAGGTTGAATCCCTTGTGTTAAACACACAAGGTTACGTATTTATGAATAAGAAAATAAAGTTTGGTGAAGAATGCCATGGGATTTCATAAAAGTGTTAAAAGAATGAGAAAGATACTCACGAGCATTATCATTGCGTAAGATTCGAATGAAACTCCAAATTGATTTTTAATTTCATTAAAAAAAGTTTGAAATATAGAAAATAACCCAAAACGATTTTTCATTAAAAATAACCAAGTGCATCTTGAAAAATCATCAATAAAAGTAACAAAATATTGAAATCCTAAATTAGACTTAACACAACTTGGTCCCCAAATTTCTTAATGAACTAAGGCAAAAGGGGATGAAACACGTTGTGAAACACTTCTAGGAAAAGAATTACGACTTTGTTTTCCTAAATGACACGAATCACAAGACAAATTGGATAACCTGGATAGACTTCGAACAAGTTGTTGCATCTTGGCAAGACTAGGATGACCCAATTGCGAATGAAGGAGAGATGGAGAATCCATAACTGTGCCAACATGTGCAGTTGTTCGGAGGTAATAAAGACCATGAGACTCACATTCGGTGCCAATTATATGTCTCGAACTCCGGTCCTGTAAACAAACATAATCTTTGGGAAAAGAAAAACCACAATCAAGGGAACAAGTGAGACGACTAATAGATAATAAATTAAAAGGTGACCCAATGACATAAAGAACATTATCAATAGGCAAAGAATGAAAAAGATGAATAGTACCAACACCATGGGATGAGACCTTAGAACCATTAGCCATGGTAATGGAAGGTAAATGACCAAAGGTAGACAAAGAAGATAAAAAGGATTTATTACCAGTAATATGATATGTGGCACTTGAGTTTAGAACCTAAGGACCAAGAGAATTGGAGTGGGTGAGCCTAGCAAAAGAGATACATGTATGTGCAACAGATGTAGTGGAACTAGAGTTCTGACGATCCTCATACCATTTAAGAAATTCATTAAAAATAGTAGGTAGACCTGATGTATCAGATAAAGTAAGATCCATGGTAGATGGTGGCACAAGAGTAGTTTGGACAACTGTAGTAGTTGAAGAAGATGCAGTGCCGCAAAAGAAGCTGCAGAGAGAGAAAAACCCTAAAACAACAAACGGGTCCGATCAAGATGATGAGGACAAATCCAGAACACTCACAGGATGATGATCACAACGACCTTGAACGCTGCCAGAAAAGACGCCGAACGCGCAGCCACGCTCGGCGGCAGCGATGATAGTGACGGGGACGAAAACAGCGCGTGAAGGTGCGTTGCTACTTCGATTGCCGCGATTCTAACGACACGGTGGTCGCCTGGATGAGGTGCTCCTGACGGTGGTGTCGCCGACCCAATAGGTGATGGTGGTGATGGCGGTGGCGACGACAACGGTAGCTGGATGAGGACGGTGAACATGGGTTCATCGAAAAAAAAAATTAACCTTAGGCTCTAGATACCATATTAAAATAAAGAACAATAGGTATAGGATTAATTTCTCTTGTGTAAAAATACGCACACATGGTTGTTTATTTATAGATAATAAAAGTAACAGAAATAGTAACAGAATAACAAAAAACATGGGCTAAACCCGTTATATTGAACGAGAACCAACTTTGATAACAAAAATTCAACAACAAAATTTTCAGAAGGTAAAAGAACAAGTTCCCAAGTTCCACTATTATGAAAAACACTTATTTCATCAAGTATAACCTAATGCCAACTAGGATGACCTACGATATCACCTACATATTTCAAAATTGACAAAAAAAAAAAATAGACGAAAGACAAATATAAAATGATTGAGATTACTTATGGTGACTCAAAATAGTATAATAAAGAGAGAAATTATAAGTAGAGTGAAAGAGATTACTTATGGTAACTCAAAATAGTATAATAAAGAGAGAAATTATAAGTAGAGTGAAATCTTTAGAAATGACAGTGGGAAGATCATATTTAAGTGTAAGAGCTAGATAGAGGAGTTGATACTAGAAGAGAGTCATTTGGTGAATAATAAAAAGTTTGTCGATGATTGTGTTGGAAAGGTTGGTGGAGGTGAGGGATCTTTATGAAATCTAACAAAAGATGGAGAAGGGAAATCAAGTTCGTGCATTATGAAATATAGAAACTAATTACAATTTTGATGACTAAAACGTAAGACAATGGGAATATTGGTCCTTGCCAAGGTAAATTAAAGACATATTATAAAAATTTTAAGAGAAAGAAGAGAATTTTACACTTAGTTTAAGTACTTCTAACTTATTTCAGTGCTATACCGTTAATTTTGAATTCAACAGAGTAACGACAGCTTGTCAAGAGTGAGTTTATACAATCTTTTAATTGTCTACGTACACTCTGTAAGCATGCTGGATAAAACAGCAATTTGATTGCATCGTTTCACATAAGCTAACTAGTGGGAGAGATTGACAAAAATAGGGACGAAACGTTTCAAGATGTCATGTGTTTATCTGTGCCTTGTGCCTGGCCGACATGATCCTGATTTTTTTTTATTTTTTTTTATCATATATCATAGAAATAACCGGATATTTTTTTTTATCATAAATCACGGAAAAAAAGGTATAAGAGTAACATAAAGATACACTGCACTAATAGAAAGATAAACATTCATTAAAGATAGAATGCATAATGTACAAAATCTTTAAAATTCTACGAGGGTTTTAAGTTAATCAAACTAGATGGATATTATAAATTTTATTTCAAATTATAATAAATTAAATTTAAAAAATCTATTAATTAATTTTAATTATTAAAAATCTGATCGATTTTAAAAAATTCAATTTATGCTATCTATTAACAATTTTTTTAATGCAGACATTATATTCATCTAGAAAAGTAATTTTTTTAGAATAAAATGCTTTTATTAGAAAAAAAATATTTAGTAAAACAAATTAAAACGTATATTTTGAATAGTACGTAATTATCAATTTTCTTAACAGATGTACTAACAAAAGTCTTGGACATTTACAAAATATTTATTTTAAGTTCAAAATCATGATTTATATGCATGGGTGTGATAATTTTCTCATAAATTATGTAGAAATTTGAGAGAATTTCACAAAATGGTCTACACAGTTGGCTAGCCATTACAAATACAAAAAATATGCATTGAAAAACGATCCTATTAAAGCAATCTCTCATACAAATTATAATACATCAAGAGAGTGCCTTAAATACATTCTTCTCTACAGGACTAGCCCATCATTTCCACCCTCGCCATTTTACAGCTCCTTCACATATTGTTCTTCAATTTCTCAAACTTCTCAGCTATTGCATCCTGTTGTTTTTCTCTGTATAATTCAATCAACGATTGTAACGCACTACATATCATTACTCTTTTTCTGTCTGATATGCTCTTATCTTGAACATCACGCATGCCCTCACTGGATGAGCATAATCCCCTGAACCAATCTTCAAGAATCAAGGCTTTCTATTACACAAATGAAGCAGAAGGAAAATTGATTAGTCAAATTTCCATCAAAGATTATTAGAAATGACAGGATCATATAATCTGCAAGAAATTACAACCTTAAAAAATAAAAACTTAAATTGCAAATGCATGCCAGCGTACATACACAAGAAGGATAAGTGACAAAAAGGCAGGCATAACCGTTAGTCCAGAACACAAACATATACAAGATGATTATTAGGATATGTATACCACTTCAAAAGTTCTTCGGTCTAGTTTTATTTTTAAACTACACAACATCAATACTGTAAGCAATTAATCAAATGATAACAAAGCAGAGAGACAACCTTACACTACAAGGTACGTAGTACATGTGCAATATAATAAATAAGATCAGTACTACTATGTTACATACAGAATATTGTATTACAGTGTACTAATTTATATACAAGTGAGAGTGAGAAAAACAAATCTTAGACCAATATAATCAAACACGACGAGTTTAAGATTAACTTTTCCATCGATGATGCTATTCTATACCTCACAAGAATATTTGGCCCAACTATTTTCAAGTTTCTCTTAAAAGAACTGGACTAAACACAATCCAAGAAATATTTTAAGAAAAAAGAGTAGTGTTTTCGTTAAATGAGGAAAACACAATCCTAAGAATTAATAACAAAACTAAAGTAACTTTAATGTTAAAAATTACGAACATATTTTAACATAAGGTACATCTTGTCCAATGAAGAGAAGCTCCACATAATAATTCTCCAACAGATATAATTGTCAATAATTCTCCAACACACATATAATTGTCAATAATTCTCCAACACACATATAATTGTCATGGCAGAGAGAAGCCTTGTAATTATATGATTTTTGTTTAAGTAGATGTAAAAAAAAGTTTAAAGGATCGAGGTAGTCAAACTCGAGTCAAATAAACTAGTGAAACATGACTATTATACCAGAAAAAGTTTAACTAATATAAAATAAATTATGATTATATTTTAACATAAGGGACACCTACCCCAAGTCATAAAGAACAGATACATAGATTAACGACTATGCAGAGTTATCATAGAGATAGACAACTTGTCAGCAAAGATCCATTATCGTAGCCTATAATCCAATTCACTATGATAGGTCAAAGCACATAAATATAGACCGAGACTTCCTTAAGGAAAAACTGGACAGTTATCCATCTTTCTCCATATTTCAAGTATAGGCTGCCCTATCTCATTTTCATCACAAATCTCCCAAACCATTTATAGGAAGAAGCTGTTTTGGCGGTATATTATACTTCCTAGTTGTGAATAAATCAAGCGACAGAATTATTTTCCTCAAACTGTTATCTTTATTGCTCTTGGACAATAGCTACTGAAAAAGTAATTTCGTCTGCATGTGCTTAGCTATATTTTTTCATTCATGATAAAATACATACCATCACAAGAAAATCTTTCAGCTGTTGATCATTTGAGCTTGAGGTAAAGCTTAGAATGTGTAACATTGTCAAGGTAAGCTGCATCCAGAACATGGGTAGTTCAGTTAAGTAATGACAGAAGCAGCGGAGCAAGAAAAATATGTCACAACATAATTCAATAACAAAGTTAAAATAATAAGAATACCTCGTAAGTTTATTCAAATTTTAAACTTTAATTATAGTACTCTAGTTTTGAAATCAAGATATTAGTCTGATATAGTAATATCTCATCTCTTATGATCATAGCTTGATTACAGAACTAGGGTGTTCAAAATGTTGAACTGAATAAATTGTCAAAAATCTGAACTAAACTAAAATAATAATTCACTCGAACTAAACTGAACATAAAAAATTATTTGGACAAATTAAATTGAACTATTTTGGTTCAATGAGCTAAAACTAAAAGTTAGATTAAACTGTTTTTGTGGTTTAAAATACACTATTTTTATGACCAGAACTCATAAAAATATATAGTTTTTTATTTTTAATTAGTGTTTTAAGGAGATTTCTTAAATTTTAAAATTACTCAGAAAAAATAATACAACACTAAGGTTTTCAATAAATTTAAAATTTATACTTTATTTAATACCTGTTATATATCTAAACTCTTAGGAAGTGTTGGAAGAAACTAAAGCATAATTGTTGAAACATACTTTAATATAAAGTAAGAAGTAAACTTTGTTGAGGGAATTAGTAGGGTTTAATCCGAAGAAAATAAGGGTTGAAGATTGAAGGAAAGTTATGTTTCCAACAATGAAATTGCTAATTCATTGGAAAGAGACTTGAATACACACTCGTTAGTTCACTTAACTATTTGAACTAAAGTCTTACACTAGTTCAGTTAGTGAACTACACTGGTAAAAAAAAATTCAGTGTAGTATTCAGTTATTAATAGTTTAGTGCACATAAGTTATAGTCAATATCATAGTTTTAAATTATTTGAACATCCTAAACAACTAAGTATCAATGATGTTGTCAAGATAACGAGTAAGCTTGCAAGATCTTGCAATTTTGTGGCTCCATCGAGCAAATTCACCCAATCAAGAGTGGAGAATACGTGGTTTGTTGAATGATTGCAAGTTTGCTCACCAAAATGGCCTACAGTTGCTAGTGTCAATTCTGACTGCTGGGTGGGCTCAGTTTTGCTACCCAAGGCTATCAATAGTAGATAACAGCCTACTTAGTGAGTTGAAAATCCTCCATAGGCAATACTAAAGAGACCAGGACACAAGATAATAATATAATAAAAACGAAATACAAAGACATGAGAACACATTACAAAATTAATCATCATCTTCGTTCTCAACCCCTCTTCTTAACCTTACCCAATATAACCATTCACCTCATTTTCCAAGGAGGCATATCCTTCGGCTTTCTCTTGTTTTGACATTTTCAAATTGACATTTGAGAATCCTTCTTCTAATTCTTCCTCACCACTATCTTTCAAAAATTCTTCGACTAAAACCTTTTTCCCTTCCTATTTGAAGAAGCTCATTCTTTTCCTTTCTTAGAATATCTGAGATAGTGTCCCCTCTTGCCCCTCTCCTCCTTGCTTTGTAACGATCCAATGTGGCATCAGATTTATACTTTACATTACAAACCCATCTGCATCCTACTATCATTTTATCTTGTGTCTTGTCAACAATCTCCCTTGTCTAGTTCTTTTCTAAGACACTCATCTCTTCGTTCGTGGCTAGAATCCAATTCTCATCCTTCAATGCTTCTTGAACTGACTTAGAGACTCTAACAACATCAACGACAAAGATGAAACTCCAGTATTGCATAGAAAGGTGATTGGAAGACACCAAATGAGAAATAGGATACCTGGTACCGAGTACCTTTTCTCAAAGCAATGGGTCGGTCAAGAAGGTTACGTTCACAATTATTATTCAAGGAATCTTTTGAAGGGTATAGGGTGTTAGGAGAATGAACACTTACCCTTCACTGAGATGATTGGAGCTATTCTTGGATCAAGTTAGTTTGTTTTTGTCTCTTTTGATATTGTATGCAGAAGAAATTCTTTGGACACCTACTTTTTGAAGCTAAACCAGACTTGAGAACGAAGTTGCCCTTGTTAGGAGGAACTTTAGAGACATCCAACAAGATGTGCAAGGAGAAGTACCAGGAGTACAAGGAGTAGTATCAGTATAAAATGTCCTGTATGAAAGGGCAAAGGATGACCTAAACGACTCAACTCATATAGAATGCTCCCCTTAAAACGAACACATGCAAAAGGATTCAGTTGCATTGAAAGTGGAATACAGAGGTAAGCTTTCGCCTCGGTGGGTGATATCCCTTATATCAGAGGCATAACCTATGAATATGCATTTAATAGCTCTAGGATGTAACTTCCCATGAAACTATTGAGATTGATTGTCATTTCATTCGAGAGAAGATTGTATTGGGAGACATCAAGACTGAATTTGTTAATTTGAATGATCAATTAACAGATATTTTCACTAAATCTTTATGAGAACCTAGAATTGATTGTACTTTTAACAAGCTTCGTACATACGATTTATATGCACCAGTTTGATGGTAAGTGTTGAATATAACATGCTTAACTCATATTGTCTATTATTCTGTTACTATCTCTACCTATAAATAAACAACCCCATGTGTGTATTTTACAGAAGGGAGATTAATTTTATATATATATATATATATATATATATATATATATATTTATTTATTTATTTATTTTAATAGAGGCATTACAACCCCTCCCTTAACAATTCCAATTGTCCTCCCTGTGGCAAGATCTTGAATAAATCAACAATGAGAGCGAAAGGTTACAGAACAATTTAGCTCACATGTAAGCTTTTTAATAGAAATAAGGCTATTAGAATGTTTTGAAGAATGAAGGTCACCTTTAAGGCTGAGGGATAGCAAATAAGAAATATATCACGTCCAATTATTGGGATATAGGTCCCATTTCAATGGTAACGTGGTTACCAAAAAAAGACAAATGATTAAAAGAGGTGAATGAGGGGACTTGAAAACTAAAGAATTATGTTATTGATATCAATCACACCAATTACATTCTCATAATCTCTATTTGTAATAACCAAAACCTTTAAAACAAGAAATAAAAATATGTTGAAATAAAGAGGAAGATTTAAAGATATTTTTTCTTAATTATTATAGAGGTTGAGAATATTTTTTTATCTTAATAATTTATTACTTATAACAGGGAGTCATACGGTCTATCACACCAAAGTCTAGAACCCAAGAGTCCTTACATAAAGTTTTAGAAACATTAAAAGAGGAATTAGAGTTTTTACCAGTCATGATTAGAGAGCAAGTATCAAAAGATGACTTATTAATAGAATCCATGAGAGTTTTTAGACATTCAATTTCACTACATAGTGTAGGCAATCCTTCTTCAATTAAAGAAGATGAAGGAGACTTGCCAAATCAAAATTTGAAAGTTCTTGATAAACCTTCCCCGAGGGCTGACCTTTAAGTTCTACAAGAGAAATGAAAGCTTTCTCCTTTCCATGTAACTTGAAGTAATTCTCCTTGATGTGGTCAAATTTCTTATAATGAGAGCACCAGAAGTCGCCCTTGCCTTTTGAGTTGAGTTTCATGTTCATAGAGTCTGAGGTTTCTAGTTTGGAAGTCTTTCTTGAGAGCATGGCAACTCCTACAATAGAGGGCTCATTCATCATGGCCGATGATTCTCCTCACCCTATAAAATGTAGAAGACTTTAGAAAGCGAAGGAAGTCTTTCATTCCCAAGAATGTATGCCCCAATAGGATCATATTCAAGATTCAATCCTAATAAGAACTTAAATATCTGAGACTGTTCTACAAATTGAGCAAGAGTGACAACATCCCTACTATTTTCAAGCTTCAAATGTTGATTCTTGTTCAACTCAATCCATAGACACTTCGACATTCCATTATATTCTACAATAGAGAGGGTGCCTTGCTTGGCCCCAAAGATGTTGCTTTCTAACTCATAACATGTAGGGATGTCCTATTACATGGAATAAGTATTTCAAAGCTCTTCTCAAATTTGGAGTAAAACATACAATTTCTACTGATTTTTGTAGTCATGGTTTCCATAACTGTCTAATAATCCACAAGTCATCATTGTCCCAAATTTCGAAACTAGGATTATCCCAAGATATGACCTCTCCTTTGGTATAGTTGTACCTACCCATTCCCTTCAACGTGCATCTAATAATTTGGGCACACTAGAGATATTTTTGACTGTTAAGACGACTATCATTAGACACAAGTGGAAGATTAACAGTGCTTAATGGAGTTGTCATGCCAAAAAGCGAGAGATGCCTTTTTTTTTCCTAAAATGTAAGCAACATTAAGATCAAAGAAAAAAAAATAATTGATAGTATTGAGTCCTTTCAAAGGAGAGACAAGCAACCCTTGGGTGACACGACAAAATAGGGGTAGGTGTAGAACCACCACCTCTGAGGCTGGTGAGAATGGTAGTCAGATGTGCCATCATACGCTAGCCCACTCACAAAGAAGGGAGACACACATGTAGGAACGTGGCTACTCCATAAAAGAGGGATTACAACTAAGACGACAATGAGAGAACAAATTTTATTGAATTGGTTCAATAAAAAAGTACATAGGCATCCATATATATTGAACTATAAAATCTTCCAACAACATGCTTGTGATAATTATAACATCCTATTGTAGCATATAAAAACATTTCCTCGAGTCAACAATAATAATATGTAGATAATCCTGATTATAAAAGATTTCTCCCTTATTCATAGTTGATAACATGGTAATGGTTTAGAGATTGAGAGCTATCTAGGAAAAAAAAAAGAGAGCAATTTTATTCATCGATAATGAAATAATACAAGGTTGGTAAATTTACTTGCGGTAGTTCATTCCAGAATTTTTAGATGCCTCCCAAATGTTGCCAAAAGCAAGATTAAGTAGAATCACAATGCACCTTAGTTAGAACCACCACTACACAGTTTCATGTCTATCTCACTTACCAATCCAAATGATTAATTCCCAGTCAGATTGATGAATATGAAGTAGTTACCTGCTTTTTTAATGAAACCCGGTACTTGAAATTTGATGGCACTGAAATTTGGTCCTCATCCATATTCTCCAGTAGATACTCAACAGATTGCACAATCTTTGAGAATGAATGGCCATAATCTGCAAAAACCAAAAAACAAGTTATATATAGATGAAGCTATGAACAGAAATTTTTTTAAAAGCAGGAAAAGTTATTAGTACAAAACAATTTACACCAAAATAAGTAAAAAGGTAAATGAAAATAAAGGAAAGTACAATGTGGCAAAGCAAATCAGTTAACTTTTGGACTGATAAATGGTTACATGAGCCAGTAGTTGAGTTGATGAATACATTACTGCAAAAAGCTAAGGTTTCAGATTTCATAAGCAATAAAACTTGGCAGATTCCAGTAGAAATTCCTGGCAATATTATACATTAGATACTCAACACAGTACTACCCACCTCTGAGGTTGTTGGAGTAAGTGATAGAGTCATATGATGGAAATCTTGTGTGTCCCAAGCACAAGAAAGGAACTTGTTATATATAGAATGTACATTGCACATATAGAGATTGGCATAGTTAAATACATTTAACACACCTCCTCAAGCTAGTACATATAAATCATATGCATCAAACTTGTTATAAATATAATCAATTCTTTGACCTAGTAAAGGTTTGGTGAAAGTGGCTTCCATGAATTGTAGAAGTTTAGCATTGGGATCCATATGTGTGTCAAGGGGTTTGGAATTCCTTAGTTCAATCTCCTCCAAAATATTCAATACGTACTTTCTATGAGAAATTACCGTTCCATTTTCAAATTGTGCTACGGCAATTCCCAAGTATCTTAGTTTGCAAAGTTTTTTGTCCAAAAATGATGACAAAGGTGTTGTTTTATCTGTAAGATGCTATGGTGATTGTTACCTGTGAAAACGTTAACAACATACACTACCAGGTAGAAACACTCAACCTTGAATGATGATAGAACACAAAATAATTAAACTCACTACGACGAGTCATACCAATTTGTTGGGCTATTGCACTTAATCTACCAAACCATGCTCTGGAGATTGTTTAATACCATATAAAGATCTACGGAGATGACATATCAAACTACAAGACCCCCTAAGCAACAAAAACTAGAAGGTTGTTCCATATAATTTCCTCCAACAAATCACCATGTAGAAGATATTTTTGACATACAACTAATATGGGGTCAATGTTCAAGAATCGCCATGGCTAAAATAATTTGATGGAGGTCATCTTGGCAACCAGAGAGAAGGTGTCACCATAGTCTAACTTTGGCGATTAATCGATCTTTGAGTCGACCACTAGTGCTATTAGAGCCAACTTTGACTATAAAGATCCATAAAACCCAACAACAGAATTCTTGGGGGCCAAAAGAACAAAATACCAAGTACCACTATTCTTAAAAGCACATACTTCACCAAGTTTGGCTTGTCCAACTAGGGTGGGCTAAGGAATTACTTGTCATTTTAGGAATTGACCAGGGTGAGCTAAGACATCACCTATTGTTTTAGGAAATCAGTGGGCGACAAGTGGGCTTTCAAGGCAAGGCGTGTGTACTCATGTCAATATTGGTGGTGGCAACTCTATTGATAATACACATGTTGGCGTTGTGATTGTCAAAGTGGGGCACAGCTTTCTAGCCCACCACTAATCCAAATAATGATGGCGAACAATGATGATGGTGGCTATTCACGAGGCAGCAGAAATAGGGCTCAGGAGCTTTGGTACCAACTTGGACTAGATAAGGAAATAAAGAATTGTTTTATTTATAGCAATCATACCAATTACATTCTCATCATTTCTATTTGTAATAATCAAATCTTTAAAATAAGGAAATAAAAATATGTTGAAATGAATAGGAAGATTCTGAAGATATTTTTTCTAAATTAGATATTGAGAATACTTTTATCCTAATAATATGCTATGTACAACATATGATTTTCTCTGTTTTGTAATGTTTATTCTGTTTGTAGTTTCAAAACATCTTTCTATTGTCTATCGTTTAGCAGTTGTATTTTGTTACAAATTGTCTTTCTTTATGCAGCGCTCCTATGTACACATATACATGGTTTTGTAAGAGGTTCACGGACTTTCCTATTTCTCCAATAGTGAATTACATTTCTTGTCAATTTCAATAGCATCTACTCTAGCTTTACAAGCCTTTTCAGATGCTGATTGGCCATATGAAGTTGATGATGGAAAGAACACTTCAGGAGCATGTATACTTTTGGTCCGAACCCAAATCATTATAAGAAAAACAATTACCTAGCACTGACACTGGCACAGCCAATGCTGCTGCAGCTTGTATCCTTATTTTAAAATTTGATGAATCACGTAGTAGCTGCAGAAGAATACCAAACACAACTGGAGACCTGAAAAATGGAACCATAAGGCATTGTTCAGTAGTTTACATTTCAGTGTTACAGAAGTAACAAGTTGAACAATATATCTTCATGAAGAGAGCCTGTGAAAAACAGGGCTACCGAAAACAAGGCAACAAATATCATTTATCTAATGAAACTGAAACACATTGAACTACAGTATCTCTTTCTTAATACTACACTAAAGGATAATACTAGAAGTGTACGCCTTGTATACTTCAGAACAACCAATCTATCTTTTGTTCCAATTTATGAAAGGGAATGTTTCATCCTCATGTTAAATAAAAGAATAGCACAAGATATTCAAGTTATTGGACATGAAAAATATGAATCCAACTGAAGACAGTTCCACAAACTTTAAGTCGTGAGTGAAATACTAGTACAAATAAATTCGCCTATTTAGACAATTATACCTTTAATACTCTCCCATAATATGGAGGGTATACAAGCTTGTTACAAATAAGTATACACAAGATCCCTTGAGAGATTTATGAAGACATGCCAGTTGGTCAATGGAGCTAACAAAGTCAGCAGTGATTTCTCCTAACCATTTTTTTTCCCTCACAAAATGACTTTCTAACTATACGTATTTAGATCACACATTGAATATGGGATTGGATGCAATGTGAAGAGTGACTTCATTGTTACTATTAAAGCTTCATGGCTTGAAAATCTTTACTGTATGGAAGGCTAAATGTTATGCAATAAACTACCAAACTTTGAGGTTAGAACACTGCAGTATGCGGTATTAAATTTTATTAGATATGAATTCTTCAAGGATAGGTTTAATCTGCATTTTCATAGGTTTATGCCTCAAGTGGGTTTTGGTATAGTACCACCACGACTATTTTGTAACTTTTATTTATTTTTTCAATGCTATTTTGGGCATGCACAAATGACTGATATAACTTCGGGTGCCAACCTAGTTAGGATTGCAAGTTATAGTGATGTCTTTGTTCTGTAAAAAAAAAAAACAGTTAAGTTAACAACTCTCTTAATACCTAACATACAACACTAACTGAATTATTTACAACATTTCCACTTAATTAATATTAGCAATAAATTGCACTCGTATCAACTCTCTTACCAGCCTAAATTGGTTCGACCATAAGAGGCTTTGATAAAATATAAGCCACCCCCTAAGCCAAGCTTATTGTTGATTCGTTGTCTACTAGTCTGTTCATAATCTTTTTGGGCATCAACCTTTAAAGCTACAAGGTTGACAAGGTCCTATTGAGGCCACAATGTATTCAGCCTCATGTGAAGACAATGCCACCAATAACTCCTTCTTAGAACACCATGAGAATAGGTGCTCCACACATCAAAAACACATACCCATCTGTGTATAATACTATTGTACATACATATATGTAAAGGTATATAATGTTCCTCTGTTGTGCTCAAGACACACAAGGATTCCATCGCTGACTCCTTATCTTTATCACTACTGATGCATGGAACCACCAATTAGGATTATAGTATTTTTTATTTAAATCTTGATTTATTATTTTTAATTATCCTTTCCTGAGTGAGGCCCTCATTTCAGATAACTCTTTAATTAGGATAATTTAGGAATTTTTTTATTTTTATACAATCAATTAGGATAATTGTTGGGAATCTATGCAGCCTTTTTCAATGGCAGACCATGAGAAATAATTTCAGAAAAACTGATAGATTAGGAGGGGCAGTGACAGAGGACTAGTCTGCTCCTCACATTCACAATAGGTCGACAAAATGAGTCTTTGTAAGTCTAGGTCTGATATAATTTGTTTCGCATAAGCTACCAGTTGCATGCAGTAACTAGGAGAAGAATAAAGATATGTAATGTATATGATAAACATAAGAAGCATGTGCTTCATTTTAACATACCAATCCATATCTTGCAGCCTTAATGTCTCGTTGAGGAATAGGTTGCCAAGAGCATGACAAACATTCCACTGGACCTGGTAAGAGAGATTCCATCTTCAAGAGGGATAGAGTGCATTGATACCAAGAAACTAAAATATTCAGATAATAAGGAGACAATATAACATTATGGTACCTTAACGTTCCCCATAGTTATGCAAGAAATAAATGCATGAACTATTCTCTCTAGCCTATTCAAATCTTGTAGACAATCCGATGCAGAATGCTGTTGACACACCATTACATTTTTAGTATTGAGAAACCCTTCATTCATGTGGTTATGATGGTCCATTGGTGTGTCTTGAAATTTTGATGTTGAACATTTTAAGATTCTCGAAATATACCCAAGAGCCCTAACAGCATTAGATTTAACCTGGTAATTGAAAAAAGAGAAAATAAATAAAAGAATCCAGAGACAAATGTGCAAATCAGAGGAAAATAATCAATATACAATTTACCTAATAATCCTATAGAATGATTTGCCAGTTAGATTAGGCAATCTTTAATTATGTTAACTAGAAATTCGAGGATTTATAAAATTATATAGCAAATACTAATTAGACAATTACTTTCCATGTAATTATTACCCACATTACATAAAAATATACTCTGTTTACATGTTACACAGATTCGGCCTAGGAAACTTTGCAAATTTTAGCACCTCCATACCTCTTCCTGCACCTCTATAGATATGGATAAAGTCTAAATTATCCATCAGTTGGAAACATTCCAGATTGCATAATCCGGAAATCTATGTCAGATTATGTAATCCAGAATACTGGATTATGCAATTCAGAACTCAAAAATGCATACCAAATTGCACAATTTGGAAATGTATTATGAATTATATAATTTGGAATACATCTCAAGACTTATCAAACCCCATTGTTTTTTGAACCTACCTTTATGCTCTTTTTTTGTCTAATTGCAGTTCTACAGGTCAGAAGAATCTCTATGTTCCAATTCTACAGAATTTTGGGTTCATCCGTGATAATCTCATCCTACAAATTTCGTATTTGCTAATCAAATTGGTTACAATAATAGCATTTAGGGCATCCTACTATGGAGATATTGAGAATATTTTTTATCATAATAATCTACTATTTGCAACAGGATGTCCACCCTTACTACCATGTCCTTCTCTATTGCCACAACCTAAATAAAAACCATGGCAGATGATTTAGCAAACTCAAGAAGATTCCAGTGATACAAAGGAAATATATTGTTACGTTCTCTGTCGAAAGAAACACCTTGACTAAACAAGATTTGATCCCAAACATGATCAAATTTGGATTCATGGCACGAACATTAATTATCATATACAACTTGCCAAACTTTTCTTATGTTCTTCCATTGAATCAGCCTGAGATAACATCTTCAACTCCTAACAACAGATCAGGCTTTGGTAATGAAACAGGTTATGTCATGATCTAAAGGCATTGAATATCATTTGCAAAAATAATGACTTTTCTTTCAAAAAGAGTTTCAACTTACAAGTATTTAATGTTATAAGAGTTCCCAATATATTGAATTCAACATATTGACACAATAGAGCACAAAGTTGAAAGTTCACCTCCTATAATCACTATATCATCATCATAGAACATTAGATAAAACACACATGTCAGGAGAAGTATGACAATAGAAAATTGAATGATTAGCCTCACTTTGTTTTAGTCCAAAAACCTGCATAAATTTACCAAATTAAGCTCGGGTGAAGTATGACAATAGAAAATTGAATGATTAGCCTCACTTTGTTTTAGTCCAAAAACCTGCATAAATTTACCAAATTAAGCTCGGGTGACTGCTTCAGACCATAGAGAGAACAATATAATTTACGCACTAGACTAGAGTCCCCCTAAGCAACAGACCTAGGAGGCTGCTCCATGTAAATTTTCTCCTTCGGATCACCATCAAGGAAAACACTTTTAATGTCAAGTTGGTGAAGTGGCCAATGGCAAATAGCGACTATTGCAAGAAAAAGCCTAACAGTGTTGATTTTGGCCACGAGAGAGGAAGTGTCATAGAAGTCAAGCCACAAATTTGAGTATATCCTTTGGTCACCAACGAGTTTTAAGGCAATCAACTTAACCTCTAGGTCCAACTTTAACACCATAGACCCATCTACAACCACTAGTCTTCTTTCTTGACGAAAGAGAAACAAGCTTCCACGTGCCATTGCTTGCAAGAGCCTACATTACATCAATCATGGCTTATTGCCATCCAGGATGATCAAGAGTTTCATGAACAGTCTTAGGAACAACTATGGTAAACAAACAAAAAAACAAAAGAACACAATGGAGAAAAAACGATATGTATTGTGAGTAAACCAAATACTTTTGAAGTGGAGTCTCGTGAAAGAGTAGAAGAATCCATGGCAGGGAAGTTGTTGGAGGAGGATCTGAATCATGAGAGACTTCGGAAAGAGTGGGAGGAACTTTGTGTCCTACATTAGTATGTAAGGAAAGGTGATAGGCCAACGTCAGATTGATGTCGCATTAGGGTTGGAGACAAAAGAAGTCAGAATCAACAGAGGACCAAAGGTTGAAAAGGGAGAACCTGTTAAATGAATGTAGGAGCTTGCATAGGGGATGATAAAAAAAAGGTGACATCAACCAACATATAGTATCTTCTGGTAGTCGGAGAGTAGCATTTTTATCCTTTTTAAAGACGAAAATATCTTAGGAAAACACATTTAATAACCTTTGCAAAGAGTTTATCTAAACCTAGAGATATGTTATGAACAAAACAAGTACAACAAAAAACATAAGGAGAGACATGAAACAAGAGATTATTTAGAAAAATAATGGAGTGAGGAATTTGACTTTCGATAGACATTCTATTTATTAAAAAACAAGCACTAAGAACTGCATTCCCCAATGAAGAGGAACATTTGTATTCAACATTAGAGATTGTGCAGTTTCAATGAGATATCTATTCTTCCTCTCAACAATGCCATTTTGTTGTGTTGTGTGAAGACTAGCAGATTGATGTAAAATACCCTATGAGGATAAGAAGGAAAAAAAGTGTAATAGAAAAATATTCTTTAGCATTGTCACTCAAAAAGACTTTAATTATGTTATGTCGGAAATCCCACATCGACTAGAAATAAGACCTTTCAATAATTTATAAATGGGTGCAAACCTCACTTTACAAGCCGGTTTTGTAAGGTTGAGTTAGGCTTAAATTTTACTTCTTGATATGGTATCTAGAGTCTAGGGTTAAATATTTTTCGGTGAACCCACTATTCACTGTCCTCATCCAGCTGCCACCTTCGTCGTTGCTGCCGCTGTCATCGCCGCCGCCGCCGATTGGGTCAGCAACAGCACCGTCAGGAGCGCCTCATCCAGGCGACCACCGTGTCGTTGGAATCACGGCGATCGGAGAAGCGATGCGCCTTCACGAGCCGTTTTCGTCTCTGTCACCGTCATCGCTGCTGCCGCGCGTAGCGGTGCGTCCAGCGTCTTTTCCAGCGGCGATCAATGTCGTTGTGATCGTCATCCTGCGAGTGTTCCGGATCTGTCTTTATCATCGTTGAGGATCGTTATTTATTTATTGTACCAAACGAAGTTAATACATGAACTCAAAAGGAACCATTGCATACTTGTATACATCAAAATGGTTGAATATAACGGGCTTAGCCCATGTTATCTGTTATTCTGTTACTATTTCTGTTACTTTTATTGATTATAAATAAACAACCCTATCTGTGTATTTTAACACAAGAGAATTTTGGGCCACCCGCTACCGGGCCGCTATCGAGCCACCCTTAAACAATATAGTCCTACGCTCGAGATGAGTAGTCTTGGCGTGAAGGGGTGTGTTGGAGATCCTACATTGACTAGAGATGAGGCCTTTCAATAATTTATAAATGAGTACAAACCTCACTTTATAAGTCGGTTTTGTAAAGTTGAGTTAGACTTAAATTCCACTTCTTGATATGTTTCAAATTGGTTCTTAATCCCATTAAAGGACATAAATATGGACAAAAGTTCAGATCTGTTTTTCATTAAATAAACTTAAGTACAATGCGAGAATTCTTCAGTAAAGGTTACAAACTGCATAAAGCAAAACAATATGACATGTCTAGGTCCCCAAATATCTGAATAAATGGTAGAGAAAGCTGAGTTACATCTATTTTACCTAACATGGTTTCCAAGTTGACATGATTCACATTCTAAAACTTGAAGTTTCTTAAGAATAGGAACAATTATCTTGATCTTGGCTAGACTAAGGTGACTTAAACGATTATGCAAAAGCTTTGGGGTTGAGATAGCAAAACAAGACAAAGGTAAGTTTGTTTTTAGAAGATAAAGTCCTCGTAACTCATGTCCTTTGCCAACCAGATGACCTGTTCCATGTTCCTGTATGATAAAGGAATCAACATCAAAGGTTACAGAACAATTTAAAGGGCGAGTTAATTGGCTTAGAGAGACAATAAGGATAATGTGGAATGTACAAGACAAAATTGAGATTTAAATGAGACAAAGGAACTTGACTAATTTCTTGAGAAGCAACTTTGGATCCATTAGTTACAGTAACGGTTGGGCAATTTTTGGGGAATAAATAACTAAAGTAAAGTGTTATTACCAAAAGTATGTTGAAAGGCACTTGAATCAAGGATCCATAGATCTTAACCTTCCACAAATTGAGAAATACAAATCTGTTGAAACACTTAGCGCCGAAGAAGATTGACCTTAATGTTGAAATTTTCCAGAGTAAAGTCCCAAATACTCTCGGTACCCCTCATCAGAAAACTTGGACTTTCCCTTTTCAGATATACACACATGAGGTGCCTTGTTTGGAAAACCATGCAAAGAATAGCAACTCTCTTAGGTATGACCCCATTCTTTTGCAATACGTGCATTGAGGACATCCACTTTGACCAACATGCTGTGCTTGATTCCTACGATCTCCTCCTCTTCCTCGTGGTGCTACCATTGCCGATTTTTCAATAAGTCAAGCTGAATTTTCATTTTTTAACAAGGTAGGCAAACTAGGGCTCTTGATACCAACTTGAAGTGATGAAAAAATTCAATGTGTTCTTGTGTGTGTATGTAAAAGAGTAAGTAGAAGTACATCTAAGAGAGACACTATGTTCCCAATCCAATAGCTATATACTCCTAAGAAATAGCATAATGTAAGTTGTACAACACTATAATAGTCATGATTTTAACATCCTTGATGGGAAATAGTTCAATGTAGGGAAAGTTTTGTTCATTAAATATAACATCTTCAGACATGAACATTTTACTCGTAAGAGAGAGGCATTTGTATTGTGAGATGGAGAATAATTGTAAATAGTTTGAGATATAGGGGATGCAATTTTGAACTTTACCAATACAACATGCTTTACAGAAACAACTTTATTAGAAAAAGGAATATCACACAATTGAAAAATGAGATTCATAGCAATGGCACTAGGATGCCCTAGTCTAGCATGCTAAATAGATTGAATATCACTGATTACAAAAATAACGTAAAAACATTGACAAAGAAGGTTGAAGTTGCAAGGTGGAAAAGGTAGAGACAACATGACACATCTCTTTGAACAAGAAATTCATCAGTTACTTGGTTTTGACGGTCAATGGAATGACACTTCATTAACTAATGGAGAACTAAAGAAACATTAAGATTATTTGGAGCACAAAAGTAGGATGAAACAAAGCATTGAATTGGCAAACCATGACCATTACCAATATAGATCTATTCAAAATCTTCAGAGTATATTTTGCGGAATATTCTAGCCTTTTCCAATAACATGAAAAGAAGCCCCAAAATAAGGGTACCAATTAGAACCAAAACGAGGAACAATGAGAGTAGGCTATAAACTAGCAACAAACTAGCAACAGTGTCGATTAGCAAAGCATTGTGAAGTGGAAGGATGTTGTGAGGTAGGGCGATAGTTGGCTGTTGGGTGCAGGAAAGGAGAATTAAAATATTATTGATTGAATGGATAAAAGTATTCCCAACTAGAATGATTTATATTCCCTTGAGAATTGAAAAGAAGATTACTATGAGTGGGAGGTTAATAATTGTGATCAAACTTGTGATAACAAAAAGTAGCATTGTGTCCATACTTGAAGCAAAATTAAAATTGCAAAACTCCTAGGCCACAACCACATCCTCTAAAACCAATGCCGCAACATCAAAAGAAGATAACCAACAAAAATTGTTCACTTACACTTGTCTTGATTTCGCAAAGTCAAACTCAGTGCACTTGAAGGTTCTCTATCAATGTGTAAAACAGAAGTGCACATAGGTGCATGAGTCAGATTAAGAGAAGCATAGCCAAGAACAATTTTCTTGTGATACTTTTGAAGAGAAGACTCATGTGAAAGAAGAAGAGCTTCAACTTAGTCGGAAGATGTTCAAACTTACTTTCAATAACAGAAATGACAGATTCATAATCTTAAAGCAGTCCTTCAAGAATAACATCAATGTGTTCTTGAAGAAAAAACAAGATCTCCAACAAAAGCTACACGATCAACCAAAGCTTTCAATTTAAGAAATTCATCCATTGAACAATCATCAAGAGACATGGAACAAATTTCAGGACGAAGCTGTTGCAATATTGCCCTTGTTTGTTTATGAAAATAATCATGCACTTTATCCCAAACTTGATAAGAACGAATACATCCAACAATGCTGAAAGAAAGGAACATGATAAAGTGGACTATAACCATGTCAACTGCATTTCATCTTCTTCCCAAGTAATGTATATGCTGGATTAGTTTTGCCATTTTTGTGATCTGTTTCACTGAGAAAACGAAGAGGAATGGATGGATTTGCAATAAAATGTTGATAGTTATGCAACTCGATGCATGGTTCTACTTCTTGATGCCACACCAAGAAGTTGGAATCATCAAGTTTTTGATAAATCTTGACAAAGACAGCAAAGGAAGGAGAGGAAACAGATTGACTATCAGATGCAGACACGAGTTTGCAAGGGCATAGCCCAAGTTATAGCGGGAGGTGGAGTAGGAGGATTATTTTTTCACGCCATGGATCACTAAGCTCTTGATACCATATTAGAGTTCTAGAGAGAGAAGAAAAGAGATACAGAAAAGAAAATTTGTTTTCATAAAAAGCTACACACAAAATAACAAGGGTTTTCTTTATATATAGAGAAAGAAAAGAAAATAGACCTTAAAGAAAAATTGATAAAACAACTATAACCAACTTAATGCAACGCTAACAATGGTAAATAGGCAACTTTTTTATTTATATTATTGTAGCAATTAGGCAATTATTTTCCTCAAAATTATTCATATAATAATACACTACGTTGAGTACATTGACACACAAATTCAGTCACGTCTCTAGTTACTGTCCTCAAAAATGACATTTTTTCAATAAAGAAAATTCAAATTTAAAGAAATACAGAACACAAATAAAAGCTACCTTGTCTCCATCCTTAGTAAGACGCAAAGCACATTCACTCAACAATACAATCAGCTGGGAATTGGATATTGAACCTACATAAAAAAGGAGGCAAATAAACAGATTAGGAAGAGAACATTGAAATTTTGTCTTGACACCAAATGGTTGACCATTCAATCATGGACATCAAATCAAACTCACCCATCTTCTGTTCAGAGAGGAGGATTCTATCAGAGTGAGAAATAGCATCACACATATTTGCCAATGCCCATGAAGCTGTTATCCTAACCTGTTTTATGGAAACAATGAATTACTAATTAATTACAAAAAGTATGTAGGAAAGTGTAGATTCAGAAGCTGAACGCAGAACTCACTGAGATTAGTGCATCTCGAGTGTTGATCTCAACAGCGTGGATAAACTTCTCAAGTACCTCTGCACTACAGAGATTATCAAACTTTTTAGATTTTCTCTAGTAAATCAGACATATGTTTCAAAGAGAAATCATAATATTCAGTACAAGTTTTAGTATAACCTCTGACACACTTGTGGAAAACATGAAATGATACCAATGGCTCGACAAGCAGAAGATCTCACTGATGGCACACTATCACGTACAGCAGCATGTACCTACAAAATTTTAGCTAGTTAGTAAATTCATTTCGGCAGCATGGTAATCTATATGGTACAATACTCCAATCAGATAGCATTGAGCATGATTTCTATAAATACTTACTAAAGAAGATAATATAAACTCCTGTTTCTCCTTAGTGAAACACATGAACACAGAAGAAGTCATACCCGCAAAACATGTAATTGATGCAGCTCTCACCTTTCACAGAAAAGCAGAAAGAGGTACACTGTTAGGAAACTGGAAAAGAAATTCACAAATATTTGAAAAACACGCACAAAATTGTATATGTGTATATTGAGACAAACTTCCACAATTTCCACAGCCTATGGCTCATCATATTAAATACTCTGTCCACCCTAGGGCTCTATATACAACTTTCCATACTCCCATTTGTCCTATTACTTCCCTTATTTTATGATATTCCAACCTCCTGAATATTAGCTTGAACTTTTCCAACAACAGACAACCAACTGCCAGCTCAACGCACATTTCTAACAGGCTCTTCCTTTGCCTTACTCTCCTTTCTCCTAGAGTAAACCTTCCACACTATGGGCCTATTGGTGTCCTGCCCAACAATTGGCCCATCACCTAAATCACAGGCTCTAACAAACACATTCATTAAAGATACATAATTCATTCATTCAGTGAAAATGTATTTCTCTTCAGTAAAATCAAAAAGAACATTTGCATGATGCTACTTTCACAGTTCTTCTAATCTATGTAGATGATATGATTATTGCAGAAAATGATGAAGTTGAAAAACAAATGCTAAAGGAGGAATAGGCAGCTCAACAAAACTTCGTCGATATAAATGTTTGCTATTTAAAGTTTTAGTCTAAACAAAGTGTTTTTGACATTGCATATGTCAACTTAAAATTGTGTCTAACTTTCTTCATCAAACTCTACCCTTAAGAAAACTCGCCTCACAATGCATCTATCTAGCGTTAAACTTCGTCTATTCACATTTATCAAACATTGTTTAGCGAAAAGTTCTCAAAAGTTATAAATATATAAATCAACCCTCCCTTCATCTGTATTTCACCTGTTTTTATAGTGTTATACAGAGGATTTTTGGCTTTCCACCATGCACAACCATTCATGATTAAATAACGATTGGTACTACAATCTACAAAAATAAAAAGCTTCCCATTCATAATTGTATCTCTCTTGCACTCGCCTTATGAACTGAACAAAAGGAATGACTTCCTACACTTGAGAATATTATACCCAAGCTAAGAATGGGTAATGTATATTCATTCACAAGCTGAAACGGGTGTGTAAAAGACTACAATGTAATATAAAAACATTCATAACTCGTTTAGAGTTACATCCCACCCGATTTTTGTAAAAAGTTGAGTTTCAATGTAAGATTGGTGGGCTTGTCCAAGACAGGCAATGTCAGACATATAATAAAAAACATTCATGTTTCTTCACCTAACAACTTAACCTTTCACTATTTCGAACACCATAAGCTAATCCTGTTATCTATGATAACAAATATTCTGAAACGTCATCTCAACAAATATCATGTGATGTGAATGCAGCTTGTTTCCTTTTCCATCATGATGGACATTAACCCAAAAGAATTAGAAGCACTTGTTGATGTTGAGGCAGATCCAAATATGAATGAGGGGTTGAGAAAGTACGAGAGAAAGAGGAGAAAAATGGTGATATGTATTTGGGGGGCTGTTGGTTATCATTATAACTTGTGAATCTCATGGAAGGGGTATCTTTAGTAAAGCAGCAGATGTGAAGCGGGGAAGACAATTAATTTTGTGTATGATAAATAGAAATTTAAAGGTCAGTCTGTCTCTAAGAGGTCTATTCGCTGATTAACAATACCGGTGGCTTGCTTTTCTCTCCTTTCACTCTCCATTTTTGTTTGTTATGCAACAGCTGACTTCGTATGGATCTAGCCATTTTGTGAATGAAACTACTAATAGGTTCTCATAATATTCAATTTAGAGAGAGAAAGCTAATTTCAAAAATGAAAAGATTCAAGATATATGAACAAGATCACTGATTCAAGTTACCAAACATGAAAATTCTCACCATTGCCGAAGAGTGACACAAGATAAGAGGCATATGCTTCTCAATTGCCTCACACCACTGCTGAATTCCTGAATCACTAGCTTCAAAGTTTACAATAACATCATCTTTTCCCTCCACATCATACGATGGAGCAGATGACACTTTCTTCATCCTAATGCAATCAGATGCAAAAGGAATATCCATTAATTTATCATCAGAAAGATCTTCTGTTCCTTGAAATCCAGAGACTGCCCGAAGACCCTCATCTAGAACCTTAAAATATTAAAATAAATTCTATCATTATTCAAAATGGATGCAAGAAATCATGTGTCAAAAATGATATCACTCGTCAATTCAAGTCAAAATAATATTGAAAATAAGAAGGGCAAAAATTAGATAATAGGCAACAGTCCATCAGGTGCTTTTGCTGTTCTCAATCAGAATTGGATTTTCACCTAATTCTATAATAAAGATCTGTATTAAAGGTGACCATAGGTTATCAAGGCAATACTTCAATCCTAACTGGAGAAGGGCTCCAAAACACACAAGGAATTGCATCTATGCAACAAGTAAAATGTAACGGAGTTAATAAAATATCTTAAACTCAAATATACAAAAAAAAAAAACAAAAAAA
>Ga0209489_104054_pt1 | contig 27535 bp, 20 predicted proteins | sample SiratrowhiteBW_FD_187527 | JGI IMG/M metagenome (GOLD analysis project Ga0209489, IMG submission 187527) | Root nodule microbial communities of legume samples collected from California, USA - Siratro white BW (SPAdes) (version 2) | ecosystem: Host-associated > Plants > Roots > Nodule | place... | reverse complement strand
TGAGTTTACCAACATTACACCATTTGCCGATCAAATTAAACTTATTAAGTTAATAAAGTCACACTTTTAACTACATTATTTTTAGAAAAAATGTATAGTCCACAAGTTTTGATTTTTTTTTTTTTAATTTAAACTTTTGTTTATGTGAGTCTTTTGGTCTTATGATTTTTTTTTTTACCTTGACACACTATCATGTATATTTTTTAAGTTTTCTTATAGACATTCATTTATTAATAAGATCACAGTCTAAATTTACAATAAAACATATTATAATTAATTAGATATTAAATTATATATTAATTGTGATACATATATAGAAAGATAAAGTAAGATAAAAGATCTTCTATCTCAAACATGTATAAATTCACATTACAAACAAACATATAAAATAGTAATGAATCAGAAAGTCGTGTATTATTGTAAGACCATGAGAGATCTTGAAAAGATGTAGTTTGATTACAATCTGCCTATTTTGGTCTGTAGAGTGATGTTTTGTTTGTGGTTTCAAACTTGGCTAATGATTAATGACTTTTCATTTTAAAACTCATGTGGGACTTTGGTCGCAGTATTTGTTAATTTATTTATTTATTATATTTTAATTCTTTTTATTTCCTTTTACATTCGTACTTTTATTGTGAATTTTGTATTATAATTTTAAAACATTATCAATAATAAAATAGAAAAATAAGTTTTGTACACTAAATTGGAGAATCTTTATTAAATATTATTAGTGGAAAAAAAGTCCTTTCATATTTTTGTATTTTAAAAAATAAAATAAAAACTAGTTAAATAAAGATAATAGTTAGTGATTTGTAGTATGCAGTTATTTTTAAGATATAGTAGTTTATATTTTTTTCTTTTTTTTTTATAATATTAAGCTATAATTAAAAATAAAACAGGGGTATGAAATGTGTACATTAAAAGGATATTTTTATAGATTATTATTATAGATAAATTAAGATAATAGAAATGATATAAAATTTTTTAAAGAGACATGAAGGAAACCTAATTTACACACATATACGAGTGTTTGTCTATATATATTATAATATTATAATAATTATTCTTATTATAAAAAACATGTTTAAAATAGTTTATTTTTATTCTAACTATTGTGATTATATTTAAATTTTAACTATAATAATAAAAACAGTATAATCTATATAATTATTGTTCTTCAAAATAAATGCGTAAATTATAGTGAATAAAGGAATAAATTGTAGTCAATAAAGGTTTAATTCATGGTAATATTTTAAGAAAGCATTAGGAAGTTACAAGGACCGTGCCATGTAATGTGGTGTGTATATATATATAATGTCTAGCTATGAAATTAAGTAATTAGGGAATCTTCAAAGGTTTGAATGTGGGGGATCCAAAATCTGAGGGGCGTGAAAGAATGCACGAACAAATAAACTACTCAATGCAAAACCCACGAGGTAGGCACTTTATTTTGAGATGAGTTGATTTCTTTTGGTTACAAATTAATGTTTATATTATTATAAATGATTTAATTAAACGTGTTCAATATTTTTTTGATCAAATGATAACTTATTCATAAGTTTGTTGGTGAAATTTAAAGGATTTCAAATATTTATTTGTAACATAAATATTTTTTTTATGATAAAATAAATAATTTAATTATACACCATCCTACTTTTATCTGATCATTGTTATGTTATTTATGGCTGTAAATTTCGATCGTGCAATACTGGCTAAGAGATTGTTACAACTAGGAAATTTATCAAAATTATTTATTTAAAAACAAAGTACTATGCAATATACTGAACACAAGATTCTGAAATACTACTCAGGGCAAATATTAAGCTTCATCTAATACTTTACTAGTTTTACTAATGTTAGATTTGTCATAGTCAAAGTAGTGTGGAAACTTACACCACAAAGAGCTAGCAAATCAAACAAAGAAGAAAAAAATGGTTAAAACTACTTAAAACTGCAATTTCCATCAGATCTGTTTTGATGGAACACCAAATCCAAGCCATGGAATGGATTCTGAGGCGTGCTTATTTGGAGCAGAGTTGGGATTGTTCATTTGATATGGCGCATTGGCAGCAATTCTGCAAACACAGTAAAAAAGAACAAAAATTAATGGATCAGGCCAAAATAACTTTAACAATTGCTGCATGAAAAGAGGAAATTCAATTTGCACAATGGATTACTTTATCCTTTGACATGAAAATTGATACATATATTTTTCCATAAAACAAAAACCAGAGAATGCTTTAGATTAATTCCTCATTTCCTATGAAAATAGGTTTCAGATGTCATGTACAAAAGGTTGGTACTGATAGAGACTGTTTCAAATTCAAATAATCAATCTCTAATAGGAGCTTAAAAGTTTATTTTTGAATTCTACAAACAAGAAATGAAATATTCACACACTGAGACAATTTTGGACCAATTCATTTTCGTTTTTATTTCTTATTTTTATGGAAAAAGACCACAAGGGCCTAAATCAAACGATACTTTATTTCAAGAGTCTTCTTACCTATGCTTCCTCTTCTCAAAAAACCGATGGAGTGAAACTTTCCTGGCAATTGGAAGATCTACACAGAACCGAAAAGTATGATCAGAACAAAAGGTTTATATACAATTGATTAGCTTTGGCCATCTGAAAACAGTAGAGATGAAAAGTAAGAGAAAGTACCACGAGCAATTGGTATGGGGGGTGGTTGAGGGGGGCCATTAGAAGCAAAGGAAGTATGATTTCCTTGGTGGTTTCTAGTATGAGCATAGTTTGGGCTTTGGGACATTCCCTTGCTGGCCAGTGCCATTATCTCCTCCATTTTTTCCGGGGGAATATCATTAAACACAACCACTTGTCCAGCATAAAAGATTGTCATCTGAGCAGCTTTAGGCTCCTTCTCCACAGCCTTGCAATCACTGTAGATCATTACAAAAAACCAGAACACTTATTAAATATGCAGTAATGATTCATTAATTTGGTTCCACACAAAAGGGTACTTCACTTGCGAACCAATTAAACAAACACAAGAACACACCTTGATTTGTTAACCATAGTTGGAAGCTCTGAGCAGTGAGGATATGCAGGAGCGGGGGAGAGGAAATCCACAGTAGCAGAAGGGTTCCGTTGAGTCAAGAAGGTGGGAAACAACTCCATGGTTGTTGTTGTTGTTGCAGGGTGACACGTTGTTTCAGAAGGAGAACCTGTGAAACACGAAGGATAAGGAACTCGTGTACAAAACAAGTAAGGAACACACATGCTATAGTTCTGTTATATAGCCATTTCCACACCATTTATTTTATTTTTCTTTCAATTTTAATAGAGAATTACTCGTACCATTTCACGGATAAAATATCTGGACAGTTAGAATTCCTATCCAATTGCAAAACACGTTTTTTTCTTTATCTTCTCATCTTCCCTCTTACGATACCACTATTTGCTCTCCGGAAAAGAAGGGAAATTTGAAAACCATGAAGTTATACTAGTCCCGTTTTCACAAGTATCCAAGTACCTTGAGCAATTAAAAACCGTTGCAAACATTGAACCCAACCCAAAAAAGGTTTATCCAATAATTAAAAAATAATAACTCACGTTTTCACGAAAAAAAGGGAAATAATAATAATAATAATAATAATAATAATAATAAAGAATTTAGGGTAAATTGGGAAATAAAATGAAATTCATACCGTTTGCTTCGACGGAGCATGTCATCCCGAGGGTAAGGTCTCCGAAGGTACCCTTTTCCTTGAGGTATTGGCTCAATAGACTACAAGTCTGGGAGAACGTGGACTTCTCCGCCGGCGACTTAGCCGTCCGGTTGCCGGAAAATACTGAATACTCCGACGAGGTCGACATTTAAGCCGTACAAAGTAAAATGAACGCAGCAGAGAATCAGAAATCCGATAGTGGTTTAGGAACACAGAGATGAAGAGAAGAAACGACACGAAGTTGATGCGTTGTTAATGTTGGTGCGGAAGGGTTTGTTGTGTTATATATATGGAGGTGAGAATTTTTAATTGAAGGAGGAGGGAAAATGAGATTGAAGCACGAGGAATAAATGGGTGTTTTTTTTTAATTTTATTTTTTTAATGCTTTGGTTCTTTACTTGGCTGCCTCCTATGACCTACAACCTTGCATTGCACTTGCAGTGGACTTTGACATTGCTTTATTGTTATATTCCTCTTTTTTTTTTGTTTTATTTATTTATGGTATGCTTAAGGGTGGTTTGGACCACGTGTTGTTTGCGTGGTGAAACGGCAGCACAAAGTTTGTCGTTGCGTTCCCTAGGCAAGTCCATGGTTGGGTTCCTCTGGGCTGGGCTGGGCTGGGCCCGGGCTTTTGAACACTGCGTTTCGTGGGTCAGTGTCATTAATGTGGATGCCTTACTTTATTGTTTTCTGACACCGCCAAACAGCTCACGCCAGAGGCAAGGATCATATGAACAAACCGTGTGTTCAATTATTATACGGACTATATATCTATATATTATATATTATACAGACTAATAATGAAATACCACATACTATATTTGTTAGTGGTGTCAATTTTAATATGATTGGTATGAGTACTTAACAAAACAAGTAAATTTTATTAAAACATAATTAATAAACTGCAAATGCAACTTCATTTGAAAAAATAGTAAAATAAATACTCAAATAGAAGTCATGCTATCTAGAAGATTTAAATTATCAATTTGGAAAATAAAAAATTGATATCTTAATGCCTTAATATAGGTAAGCAAGGAATATAATATATCGTGGACATTATTTCAAAAGAATAAATATATTTGTGAACATAAGAAACTAAAATACAATAAAACATTAATAATTAATCATTAACTGAAACAGATAATTGTTATATTTAAAAATTAATAATTAACATTTATTATTACGGCATAATGAACGTGCGACATTTTAAATTGAGATCGACTTCAAATTTTAAATTTTAAATCATAATTTATATTTTAAAAAAAATTATCTTAGTTCTACCTAATATATAGTTGAATTGATTTAATTTTTTAAAAAATATCAAAATTTTAATTCATATACACGTGGGTGTATATGTATTAAGAAAATTTGTGGTAAATAATTTCTCCTGAAGTTAAGGTTACTTTTGTAACTGTACATTAAATAAATAAATAAATAATTTAATAAACATAACAAATTAAACAACAGTACAATATTCATAATTAATTAATAATTAAAAAATAAAAATGTAAGTTGAAAAGTTTTCATAAGTTGTTAATAAAAAGACAATATTTAAAATGAAGTTATTTTCAATTTTCAATTTTTAAATTATATTTTTCCATTTTTAAGAATAAATCTATGTTAGATTCAACATTTATTATAAGACTAAATTAATTAAATTTTTAGAAACAGAGATATGTCAAAAAAAGCATTTAATTCAGTTTAATTAAATCAAATTAATTTAATAAACACCAAAACTTGTTTAATTTAAAAAGTGAAATACCATATTGAAAAAGTTAATAATTAACCTTTATTAAAGAAAATGGCTTGATTTGTCTTTCCACAACATTATAAAATATCGATTATTTTGTTTACTCGTAAACTACGCTAAAAAATAATTTACACTTTTTTTTTCATATATGAGAATCCACACAAGAAATGTTTTTCTGTTTACAAGGTTAAACGATTTTTTTAAATAATGAAACTAAAAGAAAAATCAATATACTTAAAAAAACAAAAATATAATAAATCTTATACCAAAATAAATGTTCTCTTTGCACTAGTAGACAGAGACCGTGAGAGTTTTCTCATGATTATTAATGGTTGGGATTTTTAGTTTTCTTGTAATTTCATTTCATGTATTTTATCAGAACAAAAGCATTTATGTTATGAATTTCGAAAAAATTGAACATCTATCAATTGGAACTTTAAAGTTAAGGTTGATTTTTATTTTTTTTAATATGAAAATTCATATATTTTTTTTAACTATTTCTATTCATGTACCTACCTATTATAGAGGTATGACTGGAAGTGTCACGTGTGAAGACTGAATCCTAAGGGTGTGCTTAGCTTGTTCTTAGTTTATCTTTTGACACCTACTTTTCATCCATACATTCATTGTTTTTACTTGTACACCTCCACGTGATATCCGTGTTCATCGCCGTCACCCAACTATAATCTATTCATGCTACTTTAACAAAGACTTTTGCTTTTCTTCAACAATTAATTTAGATATACTACTTATATATTACATGCAGCACATACAAAAGAATTATATTTTATTGATAAATACTAAAATAACATTAATTAATGTAAGCATTATAAACATTGTACATGTATTGTATTTTATAATCTATCTAGTATTTATTTGTAAAGAGGTGACAAAAAGTGAAAATGGGAACAGTTAAACTTTCTCTTAGCAATGATTAAAATCTATCTCATTGGGGAGATAATTTCGTAAGTTAAATTTGAATCTATTTATACATTTTCATGAAAATATTAATTGATTATATTTTTTACCATTCATTTTAAATAAAATAAGATTTTCAATGAATTATTTTAGTTGGAAAAGACAAAGTTGTAAAACATAAATTCAAATTAAATTTATTATAAAATAATATATAATTGTATTATAATAATTTAGATACTGACGTGATTTCAGATAAATTGTTAATTTTCGTTAATTAAGTAGAATTTTTTTTATTTTAAAAAATTATTTATTCTACATTTTGTATTAAATATATAATTTTTATTTAATAAATTCATATAGGTATCAATATATAGAAGAAAAATATTTTTTTCAGATAAAAGAAACTTCATAATCTATTTAAGAAGATAACTGAATAGATGTCTGTCTGAAAATTAGTTTTAGAGATTAATGTTATAAGGAAAAAATAATGGCGATTAAACTTATTTGATTTAATTTCACTATATAATTAAATAGATAAAGATTAAATTAAAAAAAAGTTTTTTGTAAAAAAAAAAAGCTGGTTCTGGTAAAGAACTTTAACGTTTTCTGCTTGTTTTCTTTAATCTATGTTGCTGTATTTTATAGGTGAAATTTGGTTCTTCTATTTATTTCAGTTGACAGGAAAGACAGAAATTTATCGATGAATATTAAAATTTAATAATACGTTAATTAATATAAATATTATAAGAATTAGAGAAATAATCGGTTCACTATAATCAATATTTACTATTTCATTTTTAATACGATGAGTATAAAATTTTTAATTATCTTAATTTTATTTTAATTCCACTAATAATTGAAGATAGCTGTACACTTAAATCTTTATGAATTGGCATGCATAGTTTTTAAACAGAAAATGAATGTTATTATGTATTTAACTTTAAAGAAATATTTACTTTTGTTTTGTTTATAAATTTAAAATCTCTAGTAATTTTTTTTAAAATGAAGTACATATTAATATTAATTTTCTTTTTCATAAACACGTAGTAATTATTAAAAATAAAATATGTCTTTCAATTATCTTGATTAATAACAGAATTTAAATAAAAATTAATAAAATCAAAATTTTTGTAAAAAAATATAATTTATTTTTGTATTGTACAAAAATAAAATATATTAATTGTTATTGTATTGAAGAAAATTATACATAAATAGCTTTTTATGTTCCTATCATAGGGCTTAGTCACTTTTTCACATCTAGGTCCACTTTTCCATGTACTAGTTAAGTAGTCCAATTTACACATTAATTATGAACATATTATCATGTTTGTCACGTTTCTTTAGGGCACAGTAGAACCCCTATTTCCATAAGGTGTTGCGCCATCTTACCTCAAAAATATCTTCCAAGAAAGATCAACTTGTGTTGTTCTGACATTTTTTAACTCAAAAATATCTTCCAGATATCAGAGGAAAAAGATCAACTGGTGTTGTTCTGACATTTTAACTCAGTGCTACAGGAATGACTTTTTATTGAATGATTTCATCTAAAGAGTCACTGTTAAAATTAAAAAAAGATATATATATATATGAATATAAATTTATTTAATCACATTAATACACATTACATTTAATGTAAAGTACACGAAAATAATATTTCTTGACCATATTTATACAGTGGTTTAATTTTGACACAAATAATTGAGTATATAAGTTAAATTGACAAAAATACATTCTATATAAAATTATAGTGTGATGTGATTGAAGCCTGAAACAGCTATGCATTACATGCTGAGATGAGCAGGAACGTACCAATCTTCCTCAGCAGAAAAATGAGACCATAATGACAAATTCAAGTGTAAAGTAATTCTCAAGCTTAAAACACCTAAAGCATGAGACTGCGCCATGTGTAATCTAGTAAACTTAGGTAAGCATATGAAAAATTTCTGTATTTACAACTCCACTTCAGAAAGCTATAAAATGGAGTAGGCAAGTGAAATTACAAAATTAAAAAAAAAAAGAAAAGTGGAACTTGACTTCTCCAACCTCCTAAAAAACATGTAATACAGACATAAATTGAGGCCTAGTAAAAGGAACAAGGCCCAAAATTAGTGAAGGTGAGACCTCAAAAATCATAATCTATATCTGTCACATTCTGGGACGCAGAATGCTTCACCAGCTGTCCATGCTCATTGTACCGATCCAGGTTCTCACAGGGAGCAGGAAAGATGGTCCCTATTACACGGCCTTCAACAAAGGCACACTGAAAGATATGCTTCTTCTTGTACGTCAGACCAACTGACATGTCCTGAAAAGTCACATTTTTCACAGGAATTTCTTCACTACCGTGTATACGTACTGGCACGCGAACCCCATGGCCATGGATTGTGGTAAAGCTTATGTCTTTGAGAATTGGGAGTGCCGTAGGGTCATATCCATCATCAGGGTGTTCGTTGTAATCTGTCTTCATCACAATTCCAACACGGACATTCTCAAATGTTAGATTCCGATAAGTTATTTGGCGCACATATCCTCCTCGTCCAGGGGCGGTTTTGATCCTAACACCACGCCTAGAATCCCATACAATAAGATTCTCCACCGTGACGTTGGATACTCCGCCAGACATCTCACTGCCTATTGAGATGCCAGCACTGTTTCATTTGATAAAGAATTGTTAAGATATGAAGACCTCAATACGTGTCATAGACAGACACAAACTAGCAAGCAGTTGTCAACGTTAACTAAGATTGATTTATGCACAAAAGAGTTAACTAGAAATAATATCCAGGATCATCAATGGGAAAAGATGCTGAAAGGTTTGCAGAAAATTACAAATTGGCCTTGTTAGGGATTCACCTGACCATAGAGCGTACAACAAGGTTTCGGATCATGATATTCATGGAAGGCCTTCCATATGAAATTCCATACTGATCCCAGCCACTTTTTATTGCAATTGCATCGTCTCCCACACTGATGTAACAGTCCTCTATCAACATGTCCTCACAAGAGTCTGTTACATACCGTAGAAAGTAGTGCTTATTAACATTCTTCACACAAACAATAAAATTAGATGAACATTACAATAAAATTTAGATTCCTCTCAGTTTGATGATTGAAACACTAACCAAATCAGTGCCAGATAAGTTGAGTGTACCATGTTTGTGCACAAACAAACATCTCGCACATGTTATGCAAACCTAAATTCTAAAATTAATCACCCACAGGTTTGACACAGAATTCCGAAAAATCTGACATCTCATACAAGCTTACCCAAAAAAGAAGAAAAAAAGATCAATTAATCCATTCCTGCCAGTATAATAATTTTCCCACTGAATCAATCAGAGTGTATAATCATACTTTGATTGGTTCAGTTAGCCACAAAAATCAAAATATTTCCAGGATTAAGCTTCCACCCATTTTTCCACCATACATAATTATACTAATCCCCATCTATGCAACTTCCTTAACATGACGGCTCTTCAAGTTGGTTTCTTTGTCATCGGCAACTATCAAGAAGAAGCTATCCTCAACTCATTGTCAAAATCTATTTCCTTATTGATAGGATAGAACTAATCAACAAATTATAAATCGTACAATAAGAGATGAAATACAGTTTTGTATTCAGTAGAAGATACTTGCCAGGATCAATGCCATCAGTATTTGGAGCTTCAAACACAGGAGCCAATATAGTTACACCTTTTATTGTAATGTTTTTGCAGTCATATGGATGAAGTGTCCAGAAAGGAGAGTCACGCAAAGTAATATTAGTGATCACAATGTCACTAGACCACATGATCTGAACAAGGGGCCCCCTAGTGTGGTTGAGACGCTTCTGTTTATATTTTTTCCACCATGCTTGTCCTTGACCATTTATGGTACCATTATGCCCTGTGAGTTATGACAATAGATCGAATCACATAAATTTACAAATAAAGCTTAAGCAACATATAAAGTAAGAGGGAGGAGGAGATAAAAGAGGAAAACATTGCTGTGCTAAGTTTGCTTATTCTTATAACTATTGCCTACTAATTGCTGTACTGCTTAAAACCTGGTCACATATTTCTCCATAATAGTGCACTATGCCACCCTTCAGTGAGGTTATTCAATTCAACTAATAAGTCTTAAATTGCACCAAAATTGACACGAATCATGAAAGACTCCTACTATGCTAAGCCTTTTACCTTAAACGAGGTATTAGGTGCAAGGCAATTTATCAATGACCAAACTAAAATACATCAAGGAAGTATTAGTAAATGCTAAATCAATTCATCTCGCTTCAAATATTGAAATATTATTGATTCAAATTGATATAAACACTAGAAAAAATACTAGTCAATAAGGAACTATTCCAGCTGTTGTTCACCAAGAGCTTAAGACCTTTGAAAATATATCAAAATCAAATCAATTTTAAAGGAAGTTTGGGCAAAATTATTTTCATTTTGAGACTCTAAACATCTACTTTCCTTCTTGTTCCTTGAAAGCAACACTTAGATTGCATTGCAAGATAAAGACTTGAATGTGCTTACAATGACATTGGATACTGTCACAATTTCTGACCTTATGTGAAAGAGTTAACTTGTTAGAATACACACTTATATGTAAATTGTCATATCATTTTTGTTTCTTTACTGACATAAGCATCCATATAAATGAATGAATAAGCTAAGAGATCATTTAACTCTCTTAGACACTTTTCATATTTTCCAATCTCAAGTTGGTATCAGAGTGGGTTGATCCTGCTCTATTTGTCATTGTCTGGTGCATTCACTGTTGTCCACTATTGGCCACTGCCTTTCGGTGGTTGCGTTCATCTCGTCAAGTGACAACACCAGATATCCTTCTTCAACATTCACCATCATTCCTGTCGGCCATAACCAGCTACTGTTATTTTTTTCCGGAAAAGCACCAGATGTGAAGTGATTCTTCGAGTGATGGAGAACCAAACCAGTCTCAGATGCCAACTCATCCTCACACGCTGCCATGCACAACATTTGTAGATGGCACAACTAAGTGCATGTTCTCCACGTGCCATCTCCCGGCCACCAAAACGACCTTGCGTCACCCCTGTTGTTGTTGCCAACCTCTTTTGTTCTTATTCCAACCCACTTTTTTTCATTTCGTAATAGTTTAAGAACAACCCCGTTGAACACCTTGCGAGTTCCTTTTCTTTTTACACTATCTTCTCCTTTCTTTTTTCTGAAATGGTTGTTGTTGGACCTGTCCATTCCTTTTTTGGTTCTCCCATAATTACTTCAAAGAAGCTTAATGGCAAAACTATTACTTGTCTTGCTCTACATCTAGTTTCTTGTACAAGACTTCCATGATCATTTGGAAGAAGTTGCTATTAAAATACCATTAAACAAGGTTGAACAGTGGAAGAAGATGTATTTTCAACTTTGTGCCTCGTTTTGGCAATCTGTGGAACCCAATATCTTACGTACTCTTAGAGCATTTAAAACTCGTAACTCCTTTGGAAGAAGGCTAAGAGTATTTTTTGTAAATGATAGTCAATGCCTTTAGGATTCTACTCATAAACTGACATCTCTAAAACAAACAGATCATGCCATGACCTCCTTTACTGTTGAATCCCAATCAGATGCTAAGGAATTGAAGATATTTTAGAGTTGATTCTTTGAATCAGATTAAGAAAAAGTTAGACTAGTTCTACATGGTTATGATTCTTCGTGCCATGCACCCACCCAAATTTTGATCATGTGGCTTTATTTCATATAGGTCCTTGTATCTTTGGGTTTGAGTGTTTTGTGCATGATGTCTTTCATTTCAAGTTGGATAAACTCTCTGCTAGAGTTATCAAATGTGTTTTCCTAAGATACTACATCTCCAAAAAGGGCATCAATGCTATTCCCGAGAAAATGTCAAAATTGCTTAATTACGTGAAAGAGTTAACTTGTTAGAATATGTTAACTCATCTTTTTTATTACCTATCTGACACCTATATGTAAATCATCATATCATTTTTGTTTCTCTACTAATGTAAGCATCTGTATAAATGAATGAATCAACTAAGAGATCATTGAACTCTCTTAGACATTTTTCATATTTTCCAGTCTCAAGGGATACTAAGTAAAGAACTCAGGAACAATGATGACTTTTGTACTCACCTGTTATCACAACATCTTTAAGATTTTGACCATGAATCAAACTGCCATATCGTGGCCCAGGATGTTCCCTCCCATACCCATATGAAGGCAATGGAGCCATCAATGACCAATATTTTTCATCCTGTCAGCCATCACATAAGTGACAAATATAGTGTAAGTAAAATGTTTAAATATAAGAGTGGAAGGAATATGTAACATAAGAAATAGATTTACCAAGGAGAAATACAAGACTACAAATACGAGTTAACTATAATTCAAGAGCTCAATGATAAGATTTGGAAAAACAGAATTGATAACACTCCTCTGAGCTAAATACAAAATCCAGTAATAATACCTAGATCATTGTTATTAAGTTCAACTGTCCAAATTCTCCCACTCAAAGCCAAGTACACAATGTAGACCTGTACATTAACTTCTGAAATATTCTATGATGGGTACTAATGTTTCCAACTATTGATATACGTTATACAGAAATCTGGCTGGTATGAAGAAATTCAGCAAACCAGAAGATTGACTTTAGAAAACATCAAAGTTTGTTATGATCTAGGTACAATAACTTCTTCAAAAAGATAAATCAAGCAACATTCTGCTCTTTAAATCTTAACTAGGACTTGCTATGTTGTACAACAGCAGCATATGGTCTAACCAGAAGCCTATCCACTATTATTTCATGTTGTACAACTCTTTATATCAATTTGATCACGTATAACTCAGTTCAAGGTGCTCTTTGGTAATCCTACCACATTGGACTCTCAGTAGCAGTTTAAAGAATTATTCTTATTATTGCTCCAAGCTTGATCATTACTCTTGTATTAAATTGAAGTATATGTCTACCACAACGGACATTTACATACCATAACAAAACAGCAATAACATATCTTTTTCCCACTAGGTATGGGTCAGCAACATAGATTGTAAAACGCGAAAAGTTTTATCATGCATAAAGTGAAAAGATAAAGCATTTACCTCTAAACCTCTCTTAATGATTTGGCCTATAGTTTTCCTTGGTGTCTCTCACTATCTCTAACCCTTGGACTATCTTCTATATACTAAATGTTCCTCACTGGTGATTCTTCAAGTGTTCTCTAAAATAGACTCAAACCATCTCGAGACAAGATTTTACTACTTTTTTTCTATAATGGGAGGTACACAAGCTTTCTCTCTAATGGACATCTTCTTGATCCTATCTTGCCTATTGTAACAACTCTATCATTGTAGTATTATCATCTGTACCTGTAACTGAATTTCTTTGCTGTCTCTTTACTACTCAACACTCAGTCCCCTACAAATTACAGATCATATGGTTCCGTGACAGAATGTCCCTGTAAGCTTGTGTGGTATATTTCTATCACATATCACGAGCATTGCTCCATTTCATGCAACCTTGGATCTTGTGGTTGAAATCTCCTTCTATCTCCCCATCATTTTGCATGATGGACCCAAGGTATTGTTGTATTCAAGCTAGAACCAACTTAAAAGATTCATTGAATAAGAAAAACTGTGCCAAACAACTGCAGTCACAATAGCCAAAGTGCAAACTACAACCACCAAGCCTTGAAAAAATATATAATTGACACAGCAGTTCTACTCTTACAATACTTCATTTGCTTACCTTCCCCAACATCAAACAGGTTAGTGCACTTCAACTCTGAACACGAGATATCCAACCATACCCTTCATGATTAGACAACATCTAAAAAAATGCCTTTTACCATTAGGTAAGGTCAGCTAAATAGATCACACAACGCTGTTCGATCAGGTCAAAGACAATTTTTCAGAGAAATTAATTCCTACTAGATCCCTTGACAACTTACCCCAATCTCTCTCCGTAGTTTCACAACACTAAAAGATCATACAATCCACTCCCTTCACTAATGTTTCTTCTGTTACATGTGCAAACCACCTTAACAACTTCCCACAATAAATATCCTTCATATTAAAAGTAATAACACGCACAGTACAAAATTAACAGTAAGTTAAAAAAAAGTAAGAAGGAGAGAAAGATAACTGACATCAATGCCGAGAATAACAGCATCTTGAGCTAGAAACAAAGTCATGTGACTGGTGAGATTAAACGGCGCCGTAAGCCAGCGTCCGGGAGGCACGTTTAACTGCGCACCGCCTTTCTTCCCAAACTTCGAAATCGCGGAAACGGCCCTCTCGAAGGCCTCGGTGTTGATAGTGAAGCCGTCACCGACGCCTCCGAAATCCGTTAGATTGAAGGCGATGGGACGGAGCTTGGGCATTGGCCTGGCCGGAGGAGCGCCGAAGACGAGGAAGCCGCCGACAATGTTCCTCTGCCAGAGAAAAACGGATGCAAAGGCGGCGATCCAGAGCACTGTGAAGAGGGTTTTGTGGGAGGTGAGGACGGCGGGTACCCAGCGGCGAAGGTCGAGCCTTTGGTGGTGGAAGCGCCCTAGCGTGGAGGTCTCCACCATTTTGCGAAACGGGGTTGGATTTGGCCGGTGTCGGAGAATTGGGTCAATGGAAACTCATGGATTGGGTTGGTGGGACAAGGAGGGTGAGAATGAATGTGTTCTAAGAAAACGAATTCGATTTGGAGTGAATTGAAAGGGAAGGTGTGAGTGTGGAACTGGTAGTTGGTTCCGGAGACAACGATGGGGTAACAACAGTGCCTTCAAAATCTAAAACACCATTTCCTTCCACATGGATCCTTGAATGCCTCCTTCCTAATTCTTTTTTTACAATTTCACTGCCTCCACTTTTTTGTGTTCATAAAAAAATAAACTTTTATGCAAAACTTTCTATTTTATATAATCTTAGGTACAGTGGAATGAGCTTCCATCAATACTCTAGGTATTTACCTTAATCACTTCTCTCTTTTCTTGGTTATGGGTGATAAAATGAAGAGAGATAAATGAAAAAGGATGTTCTTTATTTGTAAATATATGAATGAAATATAAGGGAAACAATTAATCGTCATCAGTCTCATGTAACTCATCAATTTTAATTTTCTTCTTCACAGACTTCACATCTATAACGGTGGAACAAAACTTTTAAATAATAAAATAATTATATTTTTTATAAAATTGTCCTATTTATTGACCTCTCAAGCAGCCAGGATAACATGATAATTGAAAATTATAACTAATTACGTTTCATTTTTTTCCAAACATTGAAATTAAATATTTGTTAATGATGGAATTGCATTTTCATTTCAATTTATGTCATTTATTATATGATGATTATTGGTTTCACTCTTTATCATCAATCCAAATATTGTGTATTCTAGTCTAATCCATTCAAACTCAATAACTCTATCAAATATATTTTATTTTTTAGATTATGAGATTTTAGAGGTTACTAGTTCTCTTTAGCTTTTGTATTTTTCTTTCTTTTTTATTTATTTCAATCTTCTTATTATTTTATCTAGTGTTACTAAATATATTAATGTCTTCATGTCTATTTGTAATCTTTTTTACTGTATTTTGGATGAAAAATAAATTACACGTAGAAGATAAAAAAATTAAATAAAACAGAACTGATTAAAAATAATATTTATAATATAAAATCAAATATTTATAGCATTAAATAACAATAAACGGAGATAAAAAGTTTAATAACCGTAATATTTTTGTATCATAAACCAAATCAAATTGAATTTATCTTTATTTGATAAATTATATTTAGATTAGTAAAAAATCGATGACTAAACTATTTATATTTAACCGTACATATTAAACTCTAAAAAGTAAAAGTCTGATGGATTATTAACCTTTTTTTTTATTATTATTAAAGTTCCTTTCAAGGTTATTTCTGTTTCTCTGTGTTCTGTATAAACATGTAATAAGGGTGCACAGATTAAGGGACTAAGTACCAGGAAAGAATTACGTAATAAATATTTTTTTATTTTTTTAATGTAATATTTATAAACACTATTCCTTATTTATTAACATGCACATTTGATGTGTAGAATACAAAATTCGTTATCCAAAATATTATTTTACTTTGAAAGTAAGAAGAAGATCGCAGTGTGGCAATGAGGTCAACGACAGAACTACACCCGGATAAATGATTGATGAATGCGTGTCATAGAGTGTTACTTTCAAATTAAGGTTAGCTCTCTAAACTTATAAATAATGAATGCTTTACAAGGACATTTTTATATTAATTTTTCGTAATGAAATTATTGTGGACCATAATTTGTTTATTAATATAAAAATATTGAAAAATGTCCATTCTAATATTTTATAAAAATAAAAATTGTTCTACTTTAATAAATTTTCCAAAGGTCATTACTAGACAAGAAGAAAATGAGAGAAATAAATAAGAGCTTTGAAATCTTATGGATCTTTAATATAAATCACAAATAACATTAATTGTTGATAAAAGTTAATAAAGTAGTTTCACACACACTTCAACTAGAAGATTACATTTAGGTATATTATTGCTCCAAGATTACATTTGTGTATATTAACATTACATTTTTTTAAAACTCCAGTGATAGATTGACCAACATTAATCTTAGATTATTAAAATAAAACATAGTGGTTTGATTTTAATTTTTTTGAATTTATGTGATCAATTCAATTATAGGAGTGTGTTTCATCTGTTTAATCAATATAATTTCTTTTTAGTACTATGACATAAATAATATTGTCAAATTCTATATAGATCTAAATCTGATCATTAGTCATTAAAAGTTTTTAGTTATCTAACTTATGGAATAAATTTGCCTTCCTCTATAAAAAGTCTACTTCTTATATTATTTCATCAGTGTCTAGTGCTGATTAACTTAAAGTTTATGTTTGGAGATGATCTAAAATGTCTAAGAAACTTTCTTATTTAATATTTGTCTTACTGTAATACCTTACATCCTTATCTCATTTTAAATTTGTATTCTTTATACAAGCCCAATCCAAAATAAAAAAAAAAAAATTATCATTCAAAATTCCACAATTTATGAGCTTCAATTATATCATTACACTACAACATTTATCATTTTTAGCAACATTCTATAATTACATTTATCTAAAATGTTACCATATATAAATTTTAATTACTATAATAACATTTGTTTATACAAATGTTGTTATAAATAATATAAATACAGTATTGTAACATTTAAGTGTTACTATAAATAATAATAATAATAATAATAATAATAATAATAATAATAATAATAATAAGTTATTATATAGTATATTATTTTAAAAAAATGTTACTAAAAGATAATTTTTTTAATTAAATAAAATATAAAAGACAACTTTATGTCACTTTATTTAAGAGTTAACTTTGGAATATTTGGATTAAACCATAAAAATGTGACCTGGAATAAATTAAGAAATTCAAATTATCCTTCAATGATTTATGGGAAAAAAATCCACTCTCTAGTAAAGTGGCTCATGAACTGAACATACGTCTTCTTCACTCTGACCTTCCTTCTTCCTTCTCAACGTTTTCCTTCTTTATTTTGGACGTCTCCCTTCCATTTCTCTTTCTTTCCATCTTCCTTCTCAATTCCATCGTCACCCTGCTCTACCTTCTCGGTCATGACTTACTTATTTTAATCTTAACATCAGATTGCTCTATTGTTTGATAAACAATGCATTGCTCAATTCATCTCAACAAAGGTGTGATTCTTACATGGTGAACAATGGTCAGTATGTTACATTTTTGTAATTTAGGGTTTTTCTTTTGGTTAGGTTAATTTGTTTGAATTTGGTTTTTGTGCGTGATAATTTCTTTCTTTTGTAATTTGATAATTTGATTCGTTAAAAGAGATCCATCTCTACTTAACCTAGTACCATTTTGGTTCTAATCATGTTGTAGCCAATTTGATAGAATTAGAATGCCTATATTACGAATGCAAAACAACAGTTATTGTTCGTTTCACTCCTTTGGTTTTCAAATATGGATTCCTGATATGACTAAATCTATAAAAACTGAAGATGACTTTTCTTTTAACTTTGATAAGGAAGTTCTTAATTATTATAACAGTTTCCTCATTTTATTTATTTATTTATACTTAAAAGAAAGAGGAAAGGAAATTTATTTTATAATTTAAAATAAAATTACCACTAACTTTGTTAACATCTTAAAGAATAACAATGGTAACTTCTTTCTTATAGACCACACTTTTATAATATTTAATTAAATATTCTTACATTATTACATTCTTCTTCATATCATAATTTTTAATTTTCCTTATATAAAAATTCAGGGTGAAAAATACACGTGAATTAAATGCGAAACATTCTGAGTGATATTCTCATATTGTAAAATAAACTAAATTTCATATCCTAAAAACACTTAAATTTTGCAGCAATATAAACCGTGTCTTTACCCGCACTGATTATTTAATTGCCAGCGATGCTTTTACCCACTCCTGGCCATAATCTAATAGCTTATATATATTCCCACCTAAAGGGCTCAATAATATGAGCCGCCAAAAGCAAGTTTGGGTGTAACTGTATATAAGAGTGTTCCTAGGACAATTTTGTAAACAACTTAGAGAGGAATAAAAAAACGTCATTGTTTAAGCTTGTTCTCTTATTTTTTAGGAATTCTTATCTTGAAGTAGGTATATAGGTGCCAAATCTCCATTCTTGCTTATGTCATGGAGTAATGATTTTAGAGCCATCTTCCTCTAAATCATTATTGATCATATTATTGTCTTTTGAAAGGTAACCTCTTCTCTTAACTCTCTTCCTTTCTTTATAATCTAGTTCTTTTTCTTTATACTTTTCTTCTTGGTTTCTCTTGGCTGTGACTTGCACCATACCCTAGGTATATCCAACCAACCACCCAAAATTCCTTTCCCTGGTGGTCTCGCAATACCATAAGTTCTTGAACCTATCTTTCCTATAAGCTTCGGCCAATTATCATCACCAACCAAACAAAGATCACTTCAAACTTCCTCAAAAAAAACCACCCAAACCTGAACCAAATTGATTAAGCAATTCAAGAAACCTTCAAGAATCCAAGTTTACCCCAATCCAACCGTATACCTACTTTCGCCAGCCAAAACAAACCAAGAAACGAGAGTCTCCATCGTTGGAACTTGATGCGGATGATCCTCTTTCTTCACGAACCCTTCCACCGTTCATATATCCACATACACGCTAAGTTAAATAGTTGAAAAATTATTAATTTCAAATGACAAACTAATTTTTTTCATTTTGCTATTCTTTTCCATCGATACTTAGTAAAGGGGAATTTTCTAATGGATCTCTTAAAAGATAACATGTTCCAAAAGTAATAACTCTAGTACTTTGGTTACAGTTGCAATAAATGGTTGCAAGAAGTTCATTTTAAAGAAAGAAGTGCGATGGAACAAGAGTAGAAATAACACTTTAAAGAAAGAAATTCATTTTATGGGGAAGTAGCCTGGTAAGAGAAGTGGGGAGAAAGTAAAAAAAAAAAAAAAAAAAAAAAACAGAGCAATGGAAGGGAAAAAAGACTATATAGTAGTCATCAGGAAATACCATGATCTGTGTTTCACTATCACATTGTTAAGGATTTTTTTAGGATGTTGATAACATATTGATTATGAAAATGAATTCTAGAATTAAGTTATCAACAATAAATAAAATAATTATTTCCTAGAAACTGTTAATCACTGTTGAAATTTTACATTTTAAAAATAGAATATCAAGCTGATGGCATTCATATTACATAATTATTTGTGAGACTTTATTAGCAAAAGCAGTTTGCGAGATAGTTATTGTAAATCTCAGTTAATTTGATACATATTAGAACATGTAGAAGAGCTGCCAAATTCAGTATTAAGCTTTATTTTCAAGCTTCACTGTGACTGGGTTAAAATTTGGTTAACTCAGTCTAGTCTTGTTACATGTTTGCAAGCTGAAACCAGCTACTAGTTTGAAGATGATATTTTTAACATTGATAGAAGCATTTAAAAACCTAACATGCATTTTAAATTTGAATCTTTTAATAGTTTTAGTTAAAATAAAAAAAGAGAGAGGAAAGTGGAAGAGATAATATTAGACAGGTAGGTTTCCTTTATTTATATAGTAGATAGGATGAGAGAAAGAGGTAGCGATGCATGCATGCATGCGTGGGAGGTGGAGGGAAAATATATGCATGGATATGAGGCGTTGATAGCCGCAAAAGGCAAAGGCCAGAAATGGAGGAGACAGGGTCAAGAGTGGACGAAATTAATGGGAAAAATAGCGAGGTAGCTATTGTTAGAATGGTGGTAATTGTGGGAGCTCCATCTCTCAAACACGCACGACAACCTAGCTAGGTAGTTTTCCATTCCCGTAGGCGGGTACCCCAAATTCAACAAGACAAAACAAAAAAAGGCAAATCCAAAACAATCAGAGAGAACCTCAATCTCTCCGAGCAGCGGTCCATTTCTCTCCCGGACGCATAAGATTTCCGGCACGGCGATGGCCGCTGTTCGCCTCTTCTTCTTCCTCATCCTCCTCTCCCTCCTCCCTCCCTCTCTCCCCCTCTCCGATAACGAAGCTCTCCTCACCCTCAAAAAATCCTTCACCAACCCCCAAACCCTCTCCTCCTGGGTCCCCGACCAGAACCCTTGCGCCGCCCGCTGGGTCGGCGTCATCTGCGTCAACAACGTCATCAACAGCCTCCATCTCACCGACCTCTCCCTCTCCGGCTCCATCGACATCGAAGCCCTCTCCCAGATCCCCTCTCTCCGCTCCATCAGCTTCGTCAATAACTCCTTCTCCGGCCCCATCCCTCCCTTCAACAAACTCGGAGTCCTCAAGGCCCTCTACTTGACCAACAACCAGTTCTCTGGCCCCATCCCCGCCGACTTCTTCTCCCAGTTAGCCTCCTTGAAAAAAATATGGCTTTCCAACAACAAATTTACCGGCCCCATCCCCGAATCCTTAACCACCCTCCGCTTCCTCTCCGAGCTCCACCTCGAGAACAACCAGTTCTCCGGTCCCGTCCCCGACCTCAAACAGGACATCAAATCCCTCGACATGTCCAACAACAAGCTCCAAGGCCAAATACCCTCCTCCATGTCGCGCTTCGAAGCCCAATCCTTCTCCGGCAACGAAGAACTCTGCGGGAAGCCGCTGCGTAGAGAGTGCGTGACCGAGACCGGTGATGGCTCAGGTTGGGGATTGAAGGTAGTCATTCTCATTTTCATCGCCGCTGTTCTCGCTGGGGCTTTTGTCGTGGTGCGATCCAAGCGTCAACGCGACGATGACTTCAGCGTGATGAGCAGGGATAGCACGGAGGAGGTGGTGCAGGTGCACGTGCCAAGCAGCAACCACAGCAGGGGAACCTCCGAAGGGAGCAGCAAGAAGGAGTCGACGGGCGCGTCGAAGAAAGGGTCGTCTCGGAGTATTGGCGACCTCGTGATGGTTAACGATGAGAGGGGCACATTTGGCTTGCCCGATTTGATGAAGGCTGCGGCGGAGGTTCTCGGAAACGGTGGGCTGGGCTCGGCGTACAAAGCCGCCATGGCTAGTGGGTTGTCTGTGGTGGTAAAACGGATGCGAGAGATGAATAAAGTGAGCAGAGACATCTTCGACGCCGAGATGAGACGCTTTGGGAGACTCAGAAACCCTAACATCTTGACGCCTCTCGCTTACCATTACCGCAAGGAGGAAAAGCTGTTCGTCACGGAATACATGCCCAAAGGAAGCTTGCTCTACGTCTTGCACGGTACCACCTTCATTTCTAGCTATTCATTTTCCATAAATATACAGTGATATGTATAATTAAGGGGATGAGGTAAAATGTTTTTCAGGTGACAGAGGATCGAGTCATTCGGACCTGAACTGGCCAATCCGTTTGAAAATTGTGAAGGGAATAGCACGAGGGTTAGGGTTTCTGTATAAAGAATTTGCTAACGAAGACCTGCCACATGGAAACCTGAAATCCAGCAATGTTCTGCTAGCTGATAATTACGAGCCTCTCCTGGGCGATTTCGCCTTTCATCCACTCATCAACCACAACTACGCCGTGCAGACAATGTTTGCCTACAAAACTCCGGATTACGTAGTATACCAGCGTGTTACACAGAAAACCGACGTTTATTGCCTGGGAATCATCGTTCTTGAGATCATCACGGGGAAATTCCCTTCTCAGTATCACAGCAATGGCAAGGGTGGCACTGACGTAGTGCACTGGGTGTTCACTGCAATCTCTGAGAGAAGAGAGGCGGAGTTGATTGATCCAGAGTTGAAGAGCAGTCACTCTAACTCCCTGAATCAAATGCTGCAACTTCTCCAAATAGGGGCTGCTTGCACGGAGAGCAACCCCGACCAGCGACTAAACATGAAGGAAGCCATTAGGAGGATAGAGGAGGTTCAGGTTTAACGGTTGTTCTGTCAATATGCTAGCTTAGTACAGAGTTGCTTTTGTAGGTGAGAATTGCAGCGCAGGCCTAGGAAAGATTACTCTTCAGCATCTTGATATATCCAACAACTAATGACTTTGTGCATGTGATCCAAACACACACTCACACACGCGCGGCAAAAGAGAATGAACGATGAGAGGGAGAAAAAAGGCACAAGGGGAGGAAAATCGGAGGCATGCATGCATATGGTGACATGTTTTTCGTGAACTTGATGATCATGTCATGTATCTCAGTCCAAATGTTATGAAATAGGACGAAAATTGAGACATGCATTTTTTGTCCTTCTCAAGAAAGAGAAATGTCAAAGTCCAAGCTAATTTCACGGCAGTGCCTCTTTTCTGCTGATAGCAGCCCTTGTAAATTATATGCTATTCTTATAAAATGAAATCATTTTTGAGACAGCATCCCCAATCTTATCACAAGTTTGGGATTTACCACTTTTCCTCTTATTCCTATCAAATCCAAGGGATTGCTTTTGATTTCTCCCTTCCTTCCCCTTTCCCTTTTATTTGTAGATTTTTTTTTTCTTTTAAAGTTAGCTAATACAAGTTGCTCTCACAAATGTCTAATGTCCTAAGTTTTATCCAAATGTTTTGACAGTAAGAAAAAATTATCTAGTGGTTGCACTCCATATAGTTCTCATCAACTTTCTATATTACGTGTAATAAAGTGTTAATATTTTTTTTCTGAATATAAAAAGTTTGAATACATATTACAATATAAAAGATTAGTCGTGACTATAGTTATAATATAGTTTTAAATTACATAATTTTTAAATATAAATTACATAATATCTTTTTATCTAAATTTGGACGTGTTTTACTGAACTATTGAGGAGGTGAATTTTTTATCTCTATGAGTTTAAGTGTAAATATAATGAAGAGTGAGCTGGACATTAATAAAGAACGAACACATAATTGAATGTATGTTATCCGTCAAAGATGCTTTAACATTCAAATCAATAAGTTACCAAGGGAACAATGAGCAATAAAGTAATTATATGCATACCATAATAAGTTGAAGTCCTCTTCCATAAGTCTACCAAAAATAGGTTTTAGTAACATTTATCTTTTGGTTAATGATATGATAATATTAAACCTTACGATGTTATAATTGAATAATATATTAAATAAATATAACTGAGTTGATAGACTTTATCAAGTGATTATTAATTGATTTATAAGATAATAGATCTATATCATAGAATATTAAAGTAAGAAGCTGTTTGAATTGATAATTTTGAGGAGGATGAAAGAGTTTTGAATAACTTGAGCAATTGAAATAACTTAAGGTCAACCTAACTTGGCATGATGTTAACAACATAATTACTATTGAGACAATATTAAATGCATTTTATGAAGAGATTTTCATGGTCTCTAAATGACAAAATATTTGAGTTGCCAACTTTTTATTTCTCAAAACTATCTTAAAAGGTCAGGACATTTTAAGAATCATTATTATTATTGTATATAAATAGGTTGTTTGTCCTTTCTCATTTTTTATTATTGTACAAAGCATGTGTCAAACATTTGATAAGATTCATTGAAGAGAAAAGAACCTTCTTTTACAACAAATGTTTCTCTAGTACTTTTAAAACCAAATGCTTTCAAGAGAAAAGGCATGTTCACATATGAGATGTTGATAAGATACTTTAGTGTTCTAAAGACCAAATAACTTTATAAAATAATTTCTATCCTTTAGTAATAAAGATGATTTTGTCCTTCTTTTGTGGATAAATTCAAATTTGAATATAGTCCGAATTATGTGTCAAAAAAATTGAGTATCTCAAAACTGGTCATAATACCTACCGAACGATCTATGCTTAAAAGTGAATATAAAGTTTCAGGTCATGCTTTGTTTAGTTTGGTGGAATATATGCACATCTTATGTCACATAAGGAGGCATAAAATGGATAAAAAATTTTGTGAATGTCTTAATTACTTTAAATTTTATTTTAATTAAGTTTATTTGAATAAAATAGATATCGAAATTATTATATTAAAAATATAAAAATCTTACAATTAAATTTTGATCTATAAAATTAATATATGTGTTAACACATGGCCACTTGTGGTTTAATTAGAACTAGAATTGCAATTCAACAAACACTTTTTTTTTCTTCAAGTTATTGTATTTTTTAATATATTTCAATTTTGATAAAAAAAACATCTCATTCTTTAAGTATGGACATAAATATAAATAATATTCGATTTTTTAAAATTGATATAAAGATAAAATATATATATATATATATATATATATATATATATATATATATTCTAATACTTGGATGCGTCTTCTTACATGTAAAATAATAATTGTTTAACATTTGAGGATTAAAATTAGATTGATTTTAAAATTTAAATAAAAACATAATTAAAATTATTAGATCTTTTTACAAAGTGATTTTATTAGAAAAAAGTAAAATAATTTTTTTCAGAAAATAACATAAATTTATATATAAATTAATTTTGTAGACATATTTTTGTCTAATTTTTCTAATTTTTTTTTATTTTCAACTATACATCAATTTTAATCATAAAAAGTTTTACTTTTTATTTTTTAATATATTTATGAGCAAGTTTAAACTTCTTTATATTTATATGTTAATTACATAATTGAAAATATTAATAGATCAAATAATTCATTTGAGTTATGTAGAATTAAATTCACTATTGGTTATTATAATTTTCTAAATATTTAATTTTAATTTATATAATATTTTTAAAATAAAAATAATAAAAATATTATTAGTATATCAAAAATTTGTTAGAGCGGGAAGGAATTTGTTTCGTTCAGGAACGAACTGCCGAAAACCCATCGATCACTCTCCCTTTAGTTCCTGCATTTCTCAAACACACTGGTGGCGGTGGCGAAATGTATCGAATGGCTGCGAAGCGGTTGTTGAACGGTGTAAGGTACTACAATGCCAACGTTGGCCTCCGATACCGGCCTCCTCAGAAGTTGATACTCTCTTCGCGCTTTTCTACGTCACAGCCTCCACCGGTTCCTGATCCACACTCTATCCACCGTGGTGTTCCGGTCGTTACAACCACCGAAACCCCTAACTCTTCAGATTCAGCTTCTTCCTCTTCGCCGGATGATGATGCCGCAAACACTAAAGCCAACTACGAGGACCTACAAGCTCGCGTGCTTCAGGTCTCGCTCCCTTACGTCGTTCGTTTATTTATCCCCTTCCTCTTCTCCTCAATTCCGTCGTCGTTCTACTATATTTTGATAATTCAGTTTTCCGAAATCACTATCCACGTGTTTTTTTCTTATTGTGTATATGAATTCTACTGTTTTTTCGAATTATAGCATGAGTAATTGTGATTCTGAAATTGTGGTTTTTCAGATAAAGTTGGGATGGACGGAGGGAGCGCTAATTGCCGGAGCAAGGGATGTCGGCCTTTCTCCTTCTATCGTTGGATCTTTGTCCAGGAAGGAAGCTTCCCTGGTCGAGGTGCATTTCCCTCTATTTTATTCTTCTCACATCTCACTCATTTTCACTTTCCTTTTAAGTGTGATATTTGTCATAGTTTTTCTCTTTTTAGTGATTATTGGTATTTATTGATTATTAGATTTGGAGTAGAGTAGTAGAGTAGTGATATCCTGTTTGGTTGTTGTGACTATTTTGAACAGTCATTTCCTGTGATGATTGAAGTGAGAGGTGTTTGTAAAACCTTCTTTTGTCATTGATGCTTTTCTATGTTTAAAAGAGTACTACAGCTGCTTTTGCTCGTGTTATACTATCTCAGGTAGAATGCAGGATGGTACTGTCTGTCTGTTGCTTCATAACGTTCCATGTTATTATGATGGAATTGTTCACAATTTTTTCTGTACTCTAATCACATTTTGAGTTGATGTTTTGCTGCTAGCCATCCTATCTAACGCAATAGGAGAAAAGTGTTCCTCGCCAAGAAAAAGGCAAGAACAACTTAAGAGGCAGAAAAATTAGGATTTGTGTTTTGCTGTCTCCTCTCACCTAATAAGTGAGGGTCTCCAAAGTTTTAGAAAATAGTTAAAAAGCTCAAAATTCGTATGTTTCTCTGTTAATATCCAAGTGACTCTATTTTACTGGCTTTCTGAAGCATAACGTGTCAAAAAGCAGAGGGAATGTTTCATAATATGTTTAATAATAGTTGTATGCACAGTGATTGTCAATAATGTAATAATGGAAAAATCTTTTTCTAGTTTTTCTGTTTTTTTATGAAATAAGTGGCTCATAATGATTACTAAGTTAGATATCTCTTTTCCTCAATCACGTTGTATGCATGTATCATTTTAAGACCTGACCACTGGGGAGCTACGATTTCAGGAGTTGTCGATCATGTTTATTAGTATTTTCTGGGTTGCTGTATTCAGTTATGAGTTTCAAATGGATGAATTGTCGTCAGCTTTTTTTATTATTTTTGGTTTGCTCTATTCAGAGAGTCTGACATTTTTTGTTTGATTAAGTATAATAAGTTTAATGGGTTTCCATTATTAGTTTATATGAACTGACCATTTTGTCTGTGGTTATAAAATATTTGTCAGTATTTCATAGATGACTGCTTACAAAGACTTGTCGAGAAAATTGACTCTGATAAGAGTTTAAAAAATTTGACACCAAGTGACTGCATCTCTAAGCTTATCAGATTTCGTTTAGAAATGCAAGCTCCATATATATCAACATCTCTTAGCATCCAGGTAACCTCTGTCCTTTTTCCCTGGTTATTTATATATATATATATA
>Ga0209489_104053_pt1 | contig 27543 bp, 13 predicted proteins | sample SiratrowhiteBW_FD_187527 | JGI IMG/M metagenome (GOLD analysis project Ga0209489, IMG submission 187527) | Root nodule microbial communities of legume samples collected from California, USA - Siratro white BW (SPAdes) (version 2) | ecosystem: Host-associated > Plants > Roots > Nodule | place... | reverse complement strand
TATATATATTACGTCAAGATATTATTAAAAAAAGCATAAAATTAATTTTTTTTCCTTTTCACTGACGAATATTGATAAATATCGATTATTTATCTTTTAAACGTTATGTTTTTCCTTTTCAAATTGATGACTCAAATTAAACCAACTTGTTTTTTTATCAAGTTAATTTGACTAGAATTAAAAAAAATTAAATTAAACTAAATTAAATACTTTTGGTATATTGAATCAGTCTAAATTAGTCGTAAGTGCTGAAGTTAAGAGAAATTTATCATTCAAAATGAAAAATATGATTTAAAATTTAAAATTTGGAATTGTGTTCAATTTTTTTTATTTGGTGATGGTATATGCTAATTATTACTTTTTTGAAAATTAATTTTCCATTTTTCAATTAATAATTAATTAATAATATTTTATTTTTTTAGTTTTAATGTTTATTAATTTATTTATTTGCAAAAGCAATCTTAAATTTGGGAAAATTATTTACTCCCAACTGTTTTCTTTTTTTCATTTATAAAGGGTTCATTGTCTCAAATATTAATTCTTTTCAAATATGTGATGAAAATTAATTGAAATATATATATATATATATATATATATATATATATATAAGTTGTTGTATATAATTATTTAAATAAAAAATTTATGTATATTTAGTAAGAATTAATATATTTAATTTTAGAGGTCAGAGTTTAAATTAAATGAAGAATGTAAATTTCTTTTGAAAAAGACTACAAATAGATTTCAAATATTTTATCTTTTATTTATAAAATTCCATCTCTCTGAAATTTTAAATCCTTTGTATTGATGATGTTCCTTGTTAGAGATGAAAAATAGAAGCTATGTTTATAAAGGAAGAAGATTAGCTGCAGCAAAAGTTGAAGGAAAAGTATCAATTTTACAAATCTTCTAAGAGAAACTGATTTCTAAATTCTAAGAAAAGTTCTCTGTAGAAGAAGTTTGAGTGAGGATATTTTTCTTTTGTGGGCTTTTAAAAAATAAAGAAATTTATTAAAGTAACATGAATTCTTATTAGATTCAAAAGTGAGATTCATGAAAAGACTATATTTATAAATATGGATAACTTGGACTCTCTAACTTACATAAAACTCAAATTCAAATGCTACTTAAATTTAATATATATAGCTTAGGAGACACTTTACTACAGTAATGTAGGTTGCAAGGCATGCTTCTAATGAAGCTTGCAAGACAAGTTTCTTTTACATGCTATTACCAAATTTAATTTCTAAGTTAGTAGGTAATCCAACTTAAATTAAATGTAATAAAACACTCTTTAATATAGGATACATCCATGTTTTCTTCTTTTGGCTGATGTGGCACTTTCAATGTGTATTTCCTACTCACATGTGTATTTCCTACTCATATGTGGTTCATTTTGCAGTCCAATTTCAATTGGAAGCTTATTAAGAGATAGTCTAATTAAAAAGAATTTTGTTTATTCTATTTTCATTATTATTATATATAATAGATTTGGCCACTGTTCATGTCGTCAGTTCCTTATTATTATACCATCATCCCATTATTTTTTAAAACGATTTGACCTCAAATATGTAGGCTGTTCTTCTTCGTTAGTGTCAACTATAAAAAGTTTTATTTCACAAACAGGAGGATTAAGACTATAATCATCTATAAGATCTAACTTATATGAATTATCATGGATTCTTTTGAGGATTTGGAATAACCATCTCTTTGAGGATTGACTTTGGAATTCTTTTGATTAGGAAATCTTTCTTTCATAGATCAAGTCGAACCAAATCTCCTTCCTTAAAAATAATAGTCATTTTCCGTTATTGTTGTACGTTCTTATAAAACCTCATAGGGGTCTTCGGTTAACTTGCACTATGTTGGGTATCCCTGAACAATTACTGGTTGCGCTCCCATTACTACTCGTTTTTCAGTCTCACGGGTAGAAGGAGTCCTTGCAAAAGAGTCTCTAATGCCAAAGTAAGTACACGAGAGTCGGAGTAATAGTTATCAAACTAGTATGAAAAATTAACTTTTTTTCTTGGGCTGAGGACCCTATTTATATAGGTCAAATGTATTGTAGCATTGATGTGATTGAATGACCTGGAGCAGGTTTGAATCATTATTGTCAGAATGACAAGATGTTTGATGTGATAGTGCTTCCAGGTTTGATTTCGTGCCCCTTGGATCCAACGGTTGGGAGACGAATCGTCTTCGTCAAACTTGGAATTCTATAAATAAGGGTTAGGGACGCCTTTGGTCGCCATGTGACTTGTTAGTTTTTAAAATATAGGTGGTTTTCCATGGTTGAGTCTTACGTGGCTAGTGTGAACATCCTCTCTGATATGGCGGCCGAGGGCAAGCTTACCCTAAAGCATTGTATTGCCATTGACAATGTTTGTCATGACCGAGAGGTTTACAATACTGATTTCTTTTTCATGTACGCCTAGCACTGACTCTCATGTTCGCATTTCCTTTGACGAGTTCACTATGGGTGTTCTTCGTACTCTAAATATGGCTCCCACTCAGCTTCACCCCAACTCTTGGGCGTCACTCCAAGCCTTTCGTCTTTTGGTGGAAATGTTTTTTCTTAACCCTTCACCTCATGTATTTTTGCATTACTATAGTAGTCATCCTTTTGATCCAGTTAAGTGGTCATCATTAATAAGTAAACTCGGGGTCATCTTGTTTTCTCCTTTCGCCTCTTGTTACAAATATTTTAAAGATGAATTTTTTAAAGTGTCGATTGAGCCTGTTGGCTGACACCATTTTTTCGATGGTAATAATCATAAGTTTCCTCCTTATTGGACGCAGAATCCTATCCGATATCACTATTAGCTGGGGTTGTACGTGACTAAGGACAACAAGAAGATGTTTAACATCCTGGATCAGCTTTCGAGAAAGCTCCCTATTTGCAAAAATTCTTAAGATTTATCTTTCTACTCACCGATAGGTGGACCTGAAGGGTAATATTTTTGTAACTTCATTAGTTATTGGGTATTTATGATTTTATTGAATCATTTGTTGTATTTCAGGCGTCATGGCTCAACAAGGCTCAAACTTCGGGGAGTGATTGAAGCAAATTTGCCTCGAGAAAGCCCTTTGGGTTAAGAAGGGTTCGGGTGAAGCAAGGCTTCCCAACCGGTAAGGGCTCCAACTCCTGCCCCCGGTGACCGAGAAGAAAAGCAAGAGGAAGGGGTGCTGGAAAAAACACTCTACGCCTCATCACTTGCCCAAGCAATCACGTCATGCGACCTCCGATGAGGGTACAAGTGTTGCAGATCAACTATTCGCCCCTGACTTAGCTTTTTTCAAGGGGTGAGTTTTTTCCACACATCGGTTGAGAGGGGGAGCCATGAATTCAACTTTTACTGACGAGATAACAACTTCCTATGTGGAGATGCAAAGTCGTGCTTTGGCTTTCGCAAAATTTTGCGCACCGAGGTAGCCAAGGGCTTGACCCTTGAAATTGTGAAATTAAAACTAGAATTGGTGGTTTCTGCCAAAAATCTAAAGAAGGCTTTGGATGCCAACTTGGTCCAAGGTGATCAAGTGAAGAAGTTGGAAGCCGAGAGGGATGCTCTCAAGGCCAGATGCCAAGAACTAGAACGGCAAAGGCAGGCTCAAGTTGACGAAAATAAGAAGTTGGAGCAATTCTTTGCGAGGTCACTTCGGGTCATAACGAGGTTGTCTCTGAAATTAAACAAATCGGGATTGAGTTGAACGAGCTCAAAGACTATGCTCTAACCATCCACTCTGAGGGTTTTAACCAAGTCGTTCACCATGCCCGTTTTGATATATGGCGTGCCTTATGAGAATGAGCTTGATATTGTTAAGGATGTCTATGATGATCGCTCAGTTGCCATAGAAGATATCCCTTCAACTAATGTTGATGCAAGGGATGTCTTCCAGCCAGGGACGAAGAGTAGTCGATTGTAGGTTTTACCATTTTTTGTATGTTATTTTTAATTTTTCTTTTGTAAATTTCAATCTCATATTGATGTGTATTTGATCCCGCTTTTTTTGTTAATGGAGTGATATTTTTATTTGCCAAGCCACAAGTCTAATGATGCTTTTTATTCTAAGAGTTTTACGAAACTATTTTACATGTTATCATTTTCTTTTGTGTGGTCTTCGGCCTAAATGGCACTTAAATGAGTAGAAAACTAGTAATAAAACTTAGCATTGGAAAGGTTTTATTGAGACTAAGAGTGGTTATATCATATCAGCGAGGTATCGACTTTTTGAAACATATGTAATGGCTCAGCAAGATCTCTTCGTTTGTTTCTATGTTGACAAGTAGTTGAAATGGACGTTTCAAGGGCATCACTATCGTTAGTGTATGAATAGGGCATTGGTTTAGTTGATTTGAGAGCACAAGAGGGATCGTGTTGGAGTGAAGCTTCCTTACTCATTTTCGTATCGAGAAGGCGTTGGTTTTGCTAATTGGACAATGCGAGAGGGATCTCATTGGAATGAAGCTTCCTTACTCACTTTAAACACCGACAATGTGTCAATTTTGTTGATTTGATAGTACGAGAGGGATCGTCTTGGAGCTAAGATTGCTTACTAGTTTTACACACCAATAAGGTGTTGGTTTTGTTAAGTTGATAGTACGAGAGGGATTACATTGGAGTGAAGCTTCCTTACTCATTTTACACACCAATAAGGTGTCAATTTTGTTAAGTTGATAGTACAAGAGGGATCGCATTGGAGCGAAGCTTCCTTACTCATTTTAGGCACTAACAAGGTGTTAGTTTTGTTAAATTGATAGTACGAGAGTGATTGCATTGAAGCGAAGCTTCCTTACTCATTTTATGCACTGACGATGTGTTGGTTTTGTTAATTCAATAGTGCAAGAGGGATCACATTAGAGCGAAGCTTCCTTACTCATAAAACGAAAGACAGATAATATGTACAAAGCAACGCCTTTAAGGAAAACTTATTTTATTGGAGCCTCATTAAAACCTTCTTCGCAAAAATACTCCTTAGGGAAAAAAATACGAAGTCAGGAAAGAGTATTCATCACATCATTCAACTGAAATAATACTTAAGATGTGAAGCATTCCATGTATCCGAGATGATTCTGCCTATCAAGTACTCGACTCTGTATACTCTGTTGTGCTTTGAATTCTGAATGGTCCTTCCCAATTCGGTGAGAACTTCCCTTCACTTTTCCTGGCATCACTTTGCATTCTCCAAACTAAATCTCCTTAGTGAAATCTTCTCGATTTTACCTTTGAATTGTACCTGCTTGCTGCTCGTCCTTTTGTGGTTGCTTCTTGGATTTGTGCTTTGTCTTATAACTTGTTGATTAAATTCAGACTTGTGGCTAGGCTTTGGTTGTTGAGTTTCATGTTGAACATTTGCCTTCTTAAGCTTGGCTCTCCTATTTTGACTGAGATCATTGCATGAGTGCCTAAGTCAAATTAAAAGGGATTTTTTTGTGTTCATGACTCTGGGGTGTAGCGATAAGCACACAAAATTTCAAAAACATCTTTAGTTCATCTTCCTTTTGCGATGCTCAATTATTTTTTTAGTTCAGTCAAAATGATCTTATTAGCTCTTACAGCGAATTAAATATTTAAAATTAAAAAAATGCATGAATAATTTCTTTCAATTTTTATTTGACATGGCCACGAAGAAAATGTAGATACAAATACTCATGTTATAATAAATACATATATACACAACAGACCAAACATATCAACCGATTTTGAGAGTTTGGTGGCACTGTTATTTGATAAATCCAGCAAAAGATATTATTTTAAATTAGTAGTAGTATTATTATATAGTGTGCCATAATGTTTTTAAATAACTTGAATATTTCATATAGATAAGATAAAGTCGTTCGAAAAGTAGTAACGTGAGTTGCATTTAGTTTATCACATTATTAGTTTTTTTTCCGTTATTGAAGAGAATATAATCAATTACTTGGAAATTAAATGTATATGTATAGGTGTTAAAAAAAATAAACCCAACTAAATTGATACTAAACTGTATTTAATTAAAAACTGAATTGTTATTTTAAAATTAAACTAGATTTCTCTTTCAGTTTTAGTTTAAAAGCTGAAATATTTTTAAATAAAGTTATTTAAATTATAGCCTATGAATTTGAAAAATATACTTTAAAATAAGATTATCACTAATAATAATAGATGGAAAAAAGTACAAATTAAATTTTGGTAAAGAAAAACAGAAAAAACTACAAAGGAAGGAAATTAATGAAATAAATAAGGAAAAAAACTGATGAAACCACTTGCTCTTTATTTTTCTTCTTCCTATTTCCATCAAATCAACCAAACCCATTTATTTTCACCTTTCAAAGTAAACACATACCATAAGAGTATTAGTTAAAGTGTAAATAAAAAAAATTAGAGGGTGAAAGATATTGAAGTTGATACATAATTCAATTAAGCACTTCACAGATTTTTGAAAAATTAATTTTAGCACTTATCATCTATTTGTGAAGAATGGCCAATAATTGAAGAGTTTATCGTAAACATTTTGACTAATGATTTTCGAATTCAAAAATCAAATTAATATGAATATGGTATGGCATAATCTTCCTTAAATATATTATTAGTTAGCAGTTTGATCTTCAAGTCAATGCACAATGAAAGAAATTATTAAAAGAAGTCAAACTCCTAAATAAATTTTAATATCTCAATATATTAGTCTTTAACTTCCAATTGGAGAATACCTTAAGACTAAAATAAAAGGTTTAAGTATAGTCTCTCAAATTTTGGATAACTTAATCTTTTATTCCTCAAATATATTACTCATGTAATTTGAAAAAAAAAATGTTTTAACTCTTTTCCCTTAATATTGTTAGAGGTTTTCTTTACATTTTCTTTACATGACTAACAAATTATAACTCAACTTTGACTTTTCATTCTTATTATCAAACACTCTATTACATTTTTTTTTTCTTCAAAATATTTATTTTGACAATATTATCTAGACAGAAAAAGAACTGGACAACTTAACTAAACCCACTCTTTTTTTATTAGTAATTTTATGTTTTTAAACTCTTTCTAAAACCAGAAAATAATTAAAATATCATCGTGTTGTCAGTTTATATTCTTACAGCTATGAATCAAATTGAACAGATCAAATTCTTAATTCAAGTTAGTAGATCATGATCTACTAAATATTCAAACTTTTTTCTTTTTCAGTTTGGTTATTTTTTAAGAAGATGATATTGTAGGATTTAATATTTAGGCCACAAATTTAGTTGAATTTAAAAAAAATATATATATAAAGAAAATTTTGTTAATAAACTTGCTATCTTAAAGAATTATATATATCTTTTAATCAAAGAGTGGAGGATATCAAGTTTTAACTTTAACATGGAGTTACTATAGTACCACAATACCATGCTCCATAATTTGAAAGACCCATATGAATTAAAGACGGAACTAATTGTATGAAAGAAAACACACAACAAAACAAGGCAATCTTTTATGAAACAGATTAATTTGACAATTACAAAGGGAGATCCTAACCTTCCTTTAAGAGTAGCTTTAATTAATATTATTAAAACCGGACCACGGATTCCTCCAAATTAGTCAAACAACAGCATCAACCAACGACATTGCAATGGGCAACAATCCAAACAATTAATGGGGAAAAGGTACCCATTTTGATTGGATAAAGTGAAATTGATTAAAAAGTGGATCTTTTAGATAGACATGTAAAATAATTAAAATCTGCAACCAACCACCACTGTCCGGAATATTAGTCTCATTGTCTTAGCCATGCAATAATAGGCTATGCTAAATGGGGTCACAGTGAGATAGATAAGTAGATAGAAAGCAATAACTCACATAATCAAGGCAAGGTTAGCGGTGTAAAGAACGAACACTAAATACAAGGTTAATCAGATTATGGTTGGTGTGGGGAAACAAATTAAGAATGGTAAAGGAAAGAAGAATAGACTTATTGCTTAAAAGTCCCCATCAAGTTATGTTTCACAAGTTATCTTTATGTTTTTAAGTAAAAGAAATTATATTTTTATTGTATTAGTTATAACTTTTAATTTAATAATAAATGTTTAATTTAATAATAAGTATTAAAGTTGATTGTTTATCTTGTAACTTCCTTCTACGAAGTAAAACGTTCTAAATATAATGATTTTTTACATTCTTGAAAAAAAATTTAGATAAACATAATCTATTGTGATAAACGAGCATATAAATAAAAGTTATAAATAAAATATTCTTAACCGAAAACGCTCACTTCTAAACAAGTAAGTGAAAGAATTTTATACTTGAAAAAAAATCATAAAAAATTAAAGTGTAAGAATAAGTCTCACAAATATATAATAAAAAAATTTAAAATTATTTTTTTAAGATTTTAAATTAAAGAAGATGTTATAATATTAAATTATTTTTTAAGATTTTAAATTAAAAGAGATATTTTAATATTAAATTGGCTTACAATTTATTCCTATAAATCTTCTAAATAAATTTCATATCAAAAAAACCCAAGTATAATATAGATTTAGTAATAAATAAATTCAAATTTAGTTTTAATTGAAACCATGTTCGTTGATTAGACTTATTTATTTGGTGAAAGGAGTATTAGGCTTTGGATTTCACATATTTCAGATTTCACATATACCATTCTGTTCTAGACATAGTATATGATTTTCTTTCTAGTATTAATATTTTTTTCCGAAGCTTACAGCAATAAATATTTGCTCAAAAAAAGATTGAATGAATCACAAAAGGTGTGTTTGAGAAAGAGTTGTGTTTAATGCAACCCAATTCAAAGTTAAAACTACAAAATGAATTTTAGACCATGACTCTAAATAAAATTGATCAACGGTGTTAGTTCTTCTAATAAATCCAATAATCACACATTCACATTAGCAATTACTTTCCAAATTTTAATTACTCTCCTCAAGCCTAGTAAGTTATGTTGGTCCAGAATTTTCAATTAATTTTTGGTTCTTTTAGTGATTGAAATTTGATTTTGTTTAATTAGTCCTGTTTGATAAACATGTTTTTCCTTTTGTAAAAACAAGTTTTTTTTTAATAATTTCTGGTTATTATTTAGACGTCAATTAAAGTAACTTTTTTTAAACGGTATAGTCTGATTTCTAATATTTTTCTCTTTTTATTCTTTAAATATTTATTAATTATCCTTATTTTTTTAGAGGATTAAACTTTACAGTTACTTTTCTTTAAACAAGATACATTGCTTATTTATTTGATTGGTTTCTTTCACGTTTCTCCTTTTTTTTTTCAAATAATTTCCTTGTTCCTATTTTTAATAAGATAAGTTATTTATTTATTTGACTTTTTTCCTTTCTATAATTTGATAATAATATTTTTTTATCTTTTTTTTAAATAATTTATGCTTAACTATTTATTTTAACTAATACGTTAAATAATACTAAAATTGTAGTCTAATAAAAATATATTATTTTTTCACTTAATTTTAAAATCGATTTAAAATATTTTTAAGATATGATACGAGATTAATAATAGAATATACAATATAAAAACAGTAGAATTTTTTTTATTTTTTTTTATGATTAGTTACTTTTAACAAATAAAAATAATCAAAGAATTTGAGAATGTTACATTGAATGTGGCAGTAAAAGCAAAATGACTGACATGGTTGTCTGAAGAGAATAATAATTACTTTAGAAGTGGATTTTGCAGTTCCTCAAAAGCCATGCATGGAGCATGTTAATGTGTACCTTTCCTCACTCATCACTTTTGCCTTAGAAGGGACGTGAACCCAACAACACATACGCTTCCATTAGGGCACACTCTTCCACTTTCTTCATTACATTTCTCCAGTGTGGCTTTTACCTCTTCTAATTAAATATTTCACATATGTATTATCAAAAAAATTAAATCTAGTTTAAAAAAATTCAATTATATGTATTCCACCTCCTTCATAATTTAATGTTAAACGGATGATTAGATTAAGTGTGTTTCCTTATATTATATAGTTTAAACATAACCTCTTATATATTTAAAAAGAAAAAGTGTTTGACTTCACACTTTTCAGTATCTACCATTCAATAATTTTATTTTTATATAAAACTACATATTTTAAAAATATTATTGTGAATTATGCGATTTGAATTAGGTTCACATCCTTCTTATTGAAAAGGACAAAATATTATACCTTATAATATATACTTAATACATACAATAATAAGTTTAATAAAAAATTAAACCTTAGTATATTATAGTGTGAAAAACTACCTTAAAGGTAACAAAAGATATAATCTAAACCGCAAACCAAATAAATGAATTCAAAATAACCCAATTCAACCTGAGGCAGATGATTTAACAAACTAGTGTAATTTTATTTATGCACTATATAACCAACCAAACCTATTTTCACTACTTATGACAATACATAATATTTTTTCTAAGTCTATAATTGATAATAGATAGAAAAACTGAATAAGAAAGGGACAAAAGAATGAGAACGGCATGAATTATTCAAAACTCCCTCCTCCACTATACTACCATCACCATCACTACTGAACTTTGACTTTATTAATGGGAAAATTGAAGAAATGGGAAAAAGAAGGGATTGAAATGATTTGGTACACGCTGTAATGTACTTTATATGAAGAATGAAATGAGGTTCAAAGTTTTAGTTGATGGTGTGTGTGGCCCTCAATCAAATACTCTTCATTAGTGGACAAAATTAAACAAATTGGTCATGTCATTTTCAAGATCAACAAGAGCATATGGTTATCCTTTGTATTCCATGTAAAGCTCTCAATTATGGTCTCAAATATAAATGTATTAACAAATTTACCCTCTCTAGATAATGCAAGCATCACTACTATTTTATGGTTTGCAATTATTGTAGGGTCTTGGACCAATCACCACCACACCAAAATATTGCTCCTTCTTTGGAAATTGGACCACTTATTCATCCTCTCTTTATGGATCACTATAAAGAAAAATGTTATTAATTTTAATTGTTTAAACTCTAAATATCACCAAAAAATATTTAACTACTTAAAAAAAAAAGAGTGAAAAGTTTAAAAGTTGAAAAATGAATAAAGAATTTTAAGTTTTCTATGATAGAAAGATGAAATCATAGCTGAAAAATGAAGAATGATGTTGTAGATAATAAATTAAAGGGAGCCTAAAGTAATAGTTTAGGTTATAAATATTTTATTGAAACAAATAAGTTAAAATGTAAGGAGCTTGGGTTTAATAGACAGTGGGAAAAATTAAAATTGATTTGAGAATACAGTTATTATTAATTAAGTAGGTATTTATCAAAATTTTACATTAAGTAATACAAATAAAATAAAGTAAAAACATTATATAAATAAAAAATTGATTTAAGCATTTTCATCACTATTCAGTAATTTGTTGAATATATTAAAGGACTTAAGCGTTTGTATATTTTAAGAGTTCACAATATTCTTTTCATAAAAATTGTACGATAAATAATAACATATTTTATTAAATGAGGTATTGAAGTTAAATTTGATGGTTTGCTTTTATTTATTTTATATATAGTGTTTTAAGTAGAAAGAAGAAAATGATGTCAACTTATATAAATGGTTGAAAGTTGAAGATAATTTTTATTATATAAATAGAAAAATAAAATATAATTAAAACTTAGATTTTAAGAAATAAAACCAAAATGTGAAAAATATAAATAACTAGTAATTAGTATTTTTTAAATAAAATAAATATTACATGATGATAAAATCGTATATTATAAGAAAAATAAAATATAAAAAGTTTCACGTTGAAAATAAAAAATAAATTTATAATATGCTAGTTCATAGGTTGATAAAACATTATACATATTTAATTTTCTTATTACAAAATACATTTTTTATAATTATAAGTTAATAACTTGGATAAAAATATAAAAGCATTCACTAACACATTATGATAAAAAGATTAAAAAAATGTCTTATTTGAGCCATTAATGTTTATTAAATCTGTGAATTCCATTATCTTCTTGTATTTTTTTCTTGAACTGGAAATAAAATAAAATTTTATTATTTATGTTCTTTGTTCTAGATCCTTGGCTACTGGTATGTATTGCTTGGCTTGCCGTCCAAGTGAAACCTGAAATCATTAGGTAGGAGAGGAACAAGGAAATATTTATTGTTAGTATTTATTTTACTCAATGCTATTTGATGCAACAACCAATAACTTAAATTTGATGATCAAATATATGTAGTTGGATTAAGATAATAATTAATTTCGTCAGTTAAACTAATTAAATGGCTGGATCAACCAAGTTCATAATTGTTGTTTACAGTAACTGAGTTATAATTGATTTAATCAGTGTATATGTGTTATATTTTTTGTTGAAGACCCAATCCAAAGGTAAAACATAAAACTATAACTACGTTTATTAATTGTTTAAACATTTTAAGTCAATCACACAAAATGAGCTAAAAATAACTTTTTAAGTTCATATTACATAACATTACCAAATTTGAAACTATGTGTTAGTAAATACTACTTTTACACCTTCATATATTTAATTAGAGAATAAATTATAATATATGAAAGACTTAAATAACGCCATTCTGAAAACTAAAATTATATAGTTAAAATTAAAAAATTACAACCCTAAAAGCACTTTAATCACAAAGAGAGAGGTAGACCTAGTTTTGTAATTTGGACTCCAGCTCATTTTAGTTACCCAGTACAACTGTCAGCTTTATTTACTCCCACTTACTGAAACACAAATCCCTCCATTTTCTTTTTATAATATTCATAATTTTATTTTTATTTATTTAATTAATCAATAAAAGAACCATTTTTTATTGGTGGCTGAAATAAAACCCCTTCTTCCCCTATCAGATCCCAACAGTTTTCTGAACGTTTCAGTACTGACTTGACATCTCTCACCTGAAAGATTTGAATTTCTGGACACACAACACAACTATCATCACCTACTACCAGGACAAAACAACACAATTTCAATTTTATCTTATTTTATTTTATTTTTCCAACCACACACAACATCACACAAAAATGTAACCATTTTTGTTTTTGTTTTTGTTTTTTCAAAATTTCCTTCAACAATCACAAATCAGAAAGAAAGGAAAAAGAAAATAGTACAACAACGACATCGTCAACAACAGCAAGTTCCTGCTCTTCGTTCTCCCTTGTCCCTCCCATCTTTCTCTCTCTGTCTTAAAGGCTTTATTTCACAAGGCAAAAGACCACAATACTTATCAAACTCTTATTCTTTTCCTTCTCTCTGTTCAAAACTCTTCTTCAGAAACCTGTGTTTCACTTTCACCTCCATGATTTATGCGACAAATTTGAAACTGAACCAATTTTTCAACCTCCTTTAAAGTTCTCATCATTTTACCTTAATAACTTCTTTTGTTCAATCATTTTATTTGGTGCACCAATAAGGCAGTGTTTGGGGGGTTTGAATCTCAAAAGGGTGTCTTCAATTTCGCGGCTTTGTACAATGCAGCGGCGAAAGTCGAAGTGGGGGTGGTGAATTTTCAATCGGGTTGCGAATTTGGGTTCAAAGTTGATAAATTTCGGTGGTTTCCGTTGGTGGGGTGGGGGAAAGTATGGTTTTATCGGCTTCGCCATGTTCCTTGGCGAGAAGCTCGCTGGAGGAGATGTTGGATTCTCTTCGGCGGAGGGACGAGGAGGAGGAGAAGAAGAAGGACTTGCCACCGGCGTTGCCCGCCAGGCCGGCCTCGCGTGCAAGGCTTCCTCGGGCACGGCGGTCACTGCCGAATGATTTTAAGGTTAGCGGCAGCGAGCGCCATGTCGTGCCGGAGAACGGAGTTTCTACTAATGAAAAGAGTGAGGTGAACGAGAGGGATTTGGAGCAGAAGAGGAGAAGGTGTGGTTTTGCGAGCAAGAGGCTGAAGAAGGATGTAGAGTCTCCATATGTGGCACTTTCTTCCAGTGATTCATCAGGGAAGGTTTGGGAATTGGAGGGTGATGATAGCGTATCTTATTTCATCAAAAAGGTAACTTTGAAATTAAATTGGGAGAATATTGATTGATTCTTGGGCTCAAATTTTTGAAGTGTGATGATGCATTAATTCTGAATGCATGTTTAGTAACAGCTATTTGTAGACTAATTAATTGATAATTTTTTGAAAGAATTTGAGAAGTTGATAAAAATGAGTGATTATTTCTCTAAATGATGTAGCATTAAAGGCTCAACATTATTTATATAGAAAGAAAAAAGTGTTTAATTTTAAACGACAAAAATTTGATACAAAGAAGTGGTTGTTTCTATAAAATAAGCTAAACCGATGGTTTTGATATTAGTTCTTAGTGTTTTTTTTCTTCTCTCTCTTTTGGTTTTTGATTTTAGAAGGATATTTTATTGTCTTGTATTGAATTTTCTTTTAAAATTAACCTTGGAAGATAAAGATTTTGTCTGTAGTTATTGTATATTTCAGTTATGAAATTGTACTTCTTGTTCTGTCTTTTAATATCATTGGTGTAGACTGAGACATTGTTAATGGTATATGGTGTGCTTTTCTGTTAAATTTGCTTTCTGTTTTTGGTTGTTTCCCCAGAAGCTTCGTGTTTGGTGTAGGCAACCAAGAGGGCAGTGGGAACTGGGAATGATACAGTCAACGTCAGGAGAGGAAGCATTCGTTTCACTCTCAAATGGAACTGTAAGTTTCTCTGCCTTTTGTTTCTTTGGATATGGAAGGTTATAGGCTGTTTGTGTCATTAACTTGTTCTTCAGGTTATGAAAGTGGACAGATCAGAGATTCTACCTGCAAATCCTGATGTTTTGGAGGATGTGGATGATCTGATTAAACTTGGTTATTTGAACGAGCCATCGGTTCTTCACAATCTTAAATTAAGATATTCTCAAGGGATGATTTATGTAAGTATGCCTGCTCTAGCTTTTTCTTCTGAGTAATGTGATATCCTCTTACAATATGTTCCTATTAATCCTTCTAATATATAAAGTAAGGTTTACTTATTAAATGAAAAGTATATGTATTTAATGTCTTGAAAATACAAAACATTTCACCATCACTTTCCATTTTTAATAAGTATGAGGACTAATGGGAAGGTGTTACAAGTGGATTCAGAATTATGCTTTTCTTTTACTCCTATGATTCTCATGTTTTGCTGCTTGTGCTTTCTGTGTGTGTAGAGTAAAGCAGGGCCTATTTTAATTGCACTGAATCCTTTCAAAGATCTTCAGATGTATGGAAATGATTGTGTCTCAGCTTGTAGCCAGAGAACTATGAATAGTCCTCATGTTTATGCTATAGCAGATGAAGCTTATAACAGGATCATGAGAGGTTAATAAAATTATTCCTTTCTCTCTCCTTCACAATCCTTGTATTGTACTAGAATGAGACATTTATAAAGATTTTCTATCTCTTTTTGTATCTTACAGATGAAGTAAATCAGTCCATTATCATAAGGTCAGCTCCTTAGTGCATTTAGTGGCACTGTTTTGTGCATAACAGTCCTGAACTCTGTAGCATTGGATTGTATAGTAATAAGAAGATATGAGCACTGGTGTACTCGTTAATAATCTTTGTTAGAAATTTGTTTTCAGCGGTGAGAGTGGATCTGGGAAGACAGAAACAGCTAAAATTGCACTGCAATACTTAGCTGCTCTTGGTGGTGGTGGTAATTGTGCTATTGAAAATGCATTTCTTCATATAAATCGTATTCTAGAGGCTTTTGGGAATGCGAAAACATCTAGGAATAACAACTCTAGCAGATTTGTGAGTATATGCTTTTTCCCACAGTATAGTGAAACTTATTCTTGCTATTGTTTTATTATTGGAGGCTATGCAGCACTTTTGGATCATGTTTTAAAGTTGAGCCGTTTGATTGATATACATTTTAATTGGTGCAGGGAAAGTTGATTGAAATTCACTTTGGCTGCACGGGTAAAATATGTGGGGCTAAAATTCAAACCTGTAAGCATGTTCAAGCTATATATGTTACTGCAAATGTGCTTATATATGTTCTCCATTTATTTTGCAATTACTGAGTTGGTTTATTTTCATGGCTGTGTTTGTCACGTGCAAAACCATTATGCTAACTGGAACAGTATTGTTGGAAAAGGTAATTTGTGATGCTTTGTTTGAGCTAAGAGTGAAATAGTTTGGTTTGTTTTCTCTGACTTCTGAAATAACCATGCCTATTTGAGCAGTCCAGAGTTGTTCAACTGGCCCGCGATGAGAGATCATATCACATATTTTATCAACTTTGTGCTGGATCTTCATCTGATCTTAAAGGTATATTTCTATGAAATGTATCAACTTGTTGGTATAATTGTATACTTTTATATCACATAAGTATTTCTTGTATGGCACAATTGTTTTTCTATGTGTGGTTATTTGCAATTTGTTGAAATGACAACGATCACAGTCTTAACGTTGAGAGTCAAGTAGCCCAGTCTTTTGTTCCTTCCGAAAGAATTTAAGGTTAAATATGTTTTTGGTCACTAATAAATTATCTATTTTCTTTTTAGTCCATACTAATTTTTGCCCACTAACTTTTTCTGAACTTTTTCGTCCCTAATAAATCTTGTATTTTATTTTTTGCCTTTAAAGTGGCATCTAAAGTATTTTATTTTACTGATTAAAGAGCTGTCTAAACCATTTCTTTGACTAAAAACAAAATAAAAAATCTATTTGGGATGAAAATAATTTAAAAATGATGAGGGACGAAAGTAATATCCAATAATGTATTTCGGATAAAAAACATTTAATCTAAGATTTTAGGTGTTTTTTATGCTAAAAATGTTCTTAGTTTGTGATATTTTTTTTGGGGTTTTAACTACCGTTATGTTTATCATTGTGACTGTGTACATGCTTACATCATAAGAACAACCCATCATTTGATTTTATTTTGTGAGGAAGATTATTCTGTAGAAGAGCAACTGTTGAAAATAAGTCATAAATCTTTATGTTTTATCACTATATCACTGTTTTGGAACAACTTGATTGCTCAATTACCACTCTTAAGACCATCTATTTAAAATGTTAATGTGGAGTTTGATCCTTGCAGTGTTATCAGTGTATCTCCTCTTCCCTTTTTGAATTATATAAGCTAATGTTAATATAGACATTTAATTTCAGTACACATTAACTGCCATCAATTTCTGCTTTTAAAAAATTACATTATCTTTGCAGTGTATTTTCTTCATCAAACATAATTGAATTTACAAATATTTTGACTCATGTAAAATCATTATCTTTTTCTCTGCAGAGAAACTGAATCTTAGAGCAGTAAGTGAATATAAATATCTAGTTCAGAGTGATTGCATGTCAGTTGGTAGTGTTGATGATGCCAAAAACTTTGATCAGCTGACGGTATATAACTTGACAGTTAGTTTGGTTTATACAATAAACTCTTTAACTTTGTCAATAATCCCCTAAGATCTCATGTTAATTTCCCCGTGGCATATGCAATATCCCTAGGAAGCACTGGATGCAGTTCGAATTTGTAAAGAGGATCAGGAGCAGATCTTTAAGATACTTGCTGCAATACTATGGTTGGGAAATATATCATTCCAAGTAGACAGAGAAAATCACATTGAGGTTGTTGAGGATGAAGGTAAGATTGATAGAGAATGTAACTTGTCTTGTATTCCACCTTACAATGTTTTATATATGTTAATTTTGTGTCATTGAGCTCTAACTCAAAGCAGACTAGGACCCATCTGGATTCTTTGTAATGCCATATCATATACAGTGCATACATTATGTTTTGTTTTTTATTGTGTCGGTGAGGTGAGGAATTTGTAGCATTTCAGTTTTACTGAAGGAAATATTAACTATAGAAGGCATATCTGTATTTTACTTACAACTAATGAGTAATTTCAAATTTTCCAAAATAATCTAATTATTTTTGCAGCTGTAACCAGTGCTGCCCAGCTGATGGGTTGCAGTTCCCAGGATTTAATGACAGCATTGTGTACCCATAACATCCAAGCTGATGAAGATACTATTGCCAAAAATTTGACATTGAGGCAGGTGTGTTACGTATTTGAACATTTTATTGTTCCATTTTCTTTGTGTGTCTGGGGAGGTAGCGGGGTGGGGTGACCATAGAGGGAGTGTGTGAAATTCAAGGAGTTAATCTTGGCCTTACATGAATGGTTGATTGTTTTACTCGTCCATTTTGGTTGTATGGTCAAGAATCATGATTGACTCCTCTTGTAACACTTGATTATCTTTTTCATATTTTTGTTCAGGCAATTGAGAGAAGAGATGCAATTGCAAAATTCATCTATGCAAGCTTGTTTAACTGGCTCTTAGACCAAGTTAACAAGTCACTTGAAGTGGGTAAAAAATGTACTTGGAAATCCATAAGCATCCTCGATCTTTATGGGTTTCAGACTTTCCAGGTGAGTAGTTTGTATCAATGTGCTTACTTAGGCTTCAAAGAATGTTATGTTCTAAAAGTTTCTTGTATCACTTTTTCAGAAAAATGGTTTTGAGCAGTTTTACATAAATTATGCCAATGAAAGGATTCAACAACATTATAATCGCCATCTGTTTAAACTAGAGCAGGAGGTTGGTAACCATTTCTTGAGTTAACATTGCTTGGTATTTGACGTTAATTGCCTTTAATTTGGACAAAATAGTGTAATATACTTCCATGATTTTTTTTTCTCCACATTAATACATTTACATTTTTAACACTTCTGTATTCATTGGAAAGAACAGATTTGGACAAGATTTCCATAAACTATTGCCCAATACTAATGCAAATAAAAACATAAGTTGAACGGTGTAGTTGGTGGGATAGTTTAACATGTTGGCTCCGTTAAAATACAATCATAGTAATTCGGGTATGTAAATATTTTAGTTCAATCATGAAGGACACATTTCAAATAGTTAAAATGTTTAGTGCTATTGTTGTCTAATCGGAGTTGAAAAACAATCAATTGAGAATACGTACTATTTTTGCTAATGCATAAGTTTATTATCATGTGCTAAGGGTGTGTTATTGTTACGATCCTGGGTTATTTTATGAAAGTTCTCAAACAACTGACGTCCAGGTCTCCAAAGAAAAGAGGAGAATATATTTTTTTATTAGATGTACAAAGAGAAACAGAAAAAATACACAAATGTACCCCAAAGGAGCCCTCTCTTTTCACACTGGGCACTTCCAGTTGAAAACAAACAAAAATGGATTATAACACCCAATAAAACCTAACCGCCAATCCAAAAATAACTTTTATTCTTCCTCCTTTTATAGACTTGAATAGCTCTCTTCTAACAGTTCTTCATTAAGATTGGTATGCATAACAGCAATATTGCATTTTTTATTTCATCAGGACTATGAATTGGATGGCATTGATTGGGCTAAAGTAGATTTTGAGGACAATCAAGGGTGCTTGGATCTATTTGAGAAGGTAATTATTTGATTTAGTTTCTAAATGCTTGAGCTATTCCACTTTCCCCGGAAACTGAGCAGTCGTTATGGTTGTAGTTTGATTTGTTTCCACTTCCAGGCACTGTTTTTCTGTAAAGCATATTATTAATGTTTTTGTTTTATAAAGTTGTGTTCAGGTCCCAATGTTGGCTGTGTTCACATGATTCTGATGATTGGTGTAGTCATTATGTTATCTGTTGCAAAATGTGCAGAAACCTCAAGGTCTACTCTCTTTGTTGGATGAGGAGTCAAATTTACAAAACGCTTCTGATTTAACATTTGCCAACAAACTTAAGCATCACTTGCACCCTAATCCTTGCTTCAAAGGGGAAAGAGGCAGAGCTTTCCGTGTTCGTCACTATGCAGGAGAGGTTAGTATCTGCTCAGTATTTAGGGAGCCACATGAGTTAGTTTGGACACAATCTACTTTTTAATTTTATATTTGAATCAGTACTTCGATTTTCTTGTTTAGATTTGGCATACTTTACCACAAGATTACATGTATAAAGGCTATAGTATAAGTAGAAATCACAGTTTTAAGCTCTTGTATATCCGAAGTATAGTTTTGTCCAGAATGCTATTTGCATAAGGCCTTAGCCCTCAGTCTCTGAATATGATCATATAATTGGTTTCTAAACATGGTGTTTTGCTTTCTTCCAAAGTCCTACTTTATTTTAGGAGACTTTGTTCGTTTTCCTCCAATATATAACATGTCTAAATATTGGGTCCATTATTTCACTTGCTAGAAACAGTTTGGTAAAAATGTCATTAGGATGCTAAGCATGCGATTATTCATCCGACTCTTGTTTTAACTCTGAAGCTTGTATTCTTAAGTATCTATGAGTAAATCATTTCTATGACTAGTATGTATCATGGAAGTCATTTTCTTGGATTCACATTACTAACATCTGGCTCTCGATCAGGTTCTGTATGATACAAATGACTTTTTAGAAAAGAACAGAGACGCGATGTCTGCTGACTGCATTCAGTTCCTGTCATCATGTAATTGTGAACTTCTGCAGTTGTTCTCCAAAATGTTTAACCAGTCTCAGAAGCAGAGTGTTGCGACAAAGTTCAAGGTAATTTTGTAGCACTTCTTGAGCTTAATTAAGATTTCAAAAGAAATGACTGAGGCTTGTTAAAGAAGATTTAAACATGATAATATAAACCTAATCTCCTGAAAATCGAATTATTGAATAACAAAACAGAGAGATAGTTGAGGGAAATAAATCTAAATAGTTTAGTTTCATTCTTTTAGGTTCAATTGTTCAAGTTGATGCATCAGTTGGAGAGCACCATGCCTCACTTTATTCGCTGCATAGCACCAAATAATAAGCAGCTTCCTGGCATTTATGATGAAGGCCATGTCCTTCAACAGCTCAGGTGTTGTGGAGTTCCAGAAGTTGTTAGACTTTCAAGGGCTGGATATCCTACTCGAATGACCCATCAAGAGTTTTCCAGGAGGTAGTTGAGAAACTTCCCATGGTTCTTAGATAAACTTGAATGATAGGTTGATTTTTGTTCCTTGATGTATCTAGGTATGCGTTTATGCTTTCTGAGGCCAACGTATCCAATGATCCATTGAGCATCTCAGTTGCTGTTTTGCAAAAATTTAATATCCCTTCTGAAATGTACCATGTTGGCTACACCAAATTGTATCTTCGAGCAGGGCAGGTATGTCTAAAGTGTTGAGTTTTATTTGCACTGCTTGGAAGTCATCTTTTTTACTTTTTGTTTTCTTCCACTGCATCATCTTGGTTAAGTTTGTAAAACTAGCTGTCCATAGTTTTACATTGGAAACATATTTTTTGCTTAATTGCACTTTAAAGAGCTGTATGGCACTTAAAGTTTATCAATCTTTTTCTTAGAATTTTAAATTACATTGATGATTTGGTTGAGTTCACTTTCATTCATATTGTGGTTTCTCTGATAGTTATTCTTGTGCTCTGGTTGCTTTTGTAGATTGATGCACTGGAGAATATGAGAAAGCAGATTTTGAAGGGAATACTTGTGATTCAAAAATGTTTCCGTGGTCATCAAGCTCGTGGTTGTTTCTGTGAACTTAAGAATGGAGTGACAACACTACAATCATGTACTGCCTTTAATACTTCTTCATTTGGAGCGACACTATATAAGATTATATGCACATTTTTCTTCATTTTATGGAGATTTGTGTAGTAAATGTTTTTTATAATGATAAAAGGAAAGTTAGTTCAGATTGGCTTGTACTTTCAAAATATAATTTCACAACCTATTGATGCCCATTCAATTTAGAACCTTAGATGCCTAAACTGATGACTGAAATCATAGAATTGTTACAGGTGATTATTCATAACCTTGGTTCTAGTTTGTTTCTAAATTGCTAATTTGGTTGCATTGCAGTTATTCGTGGAGAAAATTCAAGAAGGAAATATGGTGTCACGGCAAAGTCTTCAATAACAATTTACTGTAGAAAACTGGAGGAGATCCATTCAATCATACTATTACAATCTGGTTAGAATGATTCTTGTTACTGCAATGTTTACCATTATTATTGAAGCCTGAACTTGATTTGCATATTATCTGTTTTCTTTTCTTGAAGTGATTCGTGGTTGGCTGGTTAGAAGGGATGCTAGTCATGTAAATAGGTCAAAGAAATATCCTGAACATGCGAAACCTAGGCGGAAGTCCTTTATGAAGATAATACCAGAGGTACAGGTAATTTACTTCGCACTTAACATTAGTCTTGTTTTCCCGTATCTTAAGTTAGATATCTCCATCTATTTGGTTATTTTCAGGTGTTGTTTTATGTCAAAATGAAAGTTTTCCTATTCTTATTTATTCTATCAGACTAAAACTTGTGACAATTACAGTTCCAGGGTATGAGGGAAATTGAGCCTACCGTATGTTAGCAATGTTTGTTTAGCCCATAATTCTTAGATGTTGTGAGAGAGAGATTCTAATTGGTTGGAGTTTAATGTGAGACTCACTTTTCAAAGAACCAATTTGTAAATATGCTTGAGAAGTGAGTCATGGAGTTGATGTACCATTTTAGAGGCTTGATGGAAAGATATTCGAGGAAAAGAAAATACCTATGCTAAGGAGTCTTGTTGGAGGCATTGGGGATAAGACAGTTGTTACTTAAATTTGGGCCATGCCATCAAGGATATGCATGATGAGGTTAAAGCCATGTGTTGTTTGATCTATGGGAAAGGGAAAGTTATTTGATACAATTAAGATATATTAAAATAAAGAAAATAAATATAGGATTAATCTGCCTTATGTAAAGTACACACTTAGTGTTGTTTATTTATAGGTAGAATATGAGTTAAACTCGTTACATTTAACACTTCCTCTCAAGTTGGTGCATATAAATCATATCTACCAAGTTTGTTACAAATATAATCAATTCTAGGTCCTCCTAATCATTTAAATTAACAAACTCAAGTCTTGATTTAAATTAACAAACTCAGTCTTGATGTTTCCAGTTTGGTAACCACCTCAAGCATCCTTCTGAACTCTTCATTCTTTGCTACATTAAATGGAATAACATTATTATAGCAAAATAGCAATTTCTTAAAATTTATCCCCCCGTCTCACTTTTCTTGTAAATGGTAGTAGTTTAAGTGCCCCTTTTCTTGAAAATATTTGATGACCCCTTACTCTCTTCTTCACTTAATCTTTTTCTAGCATTGTCTAAATCACCCATACTACTATCTCATAAACCTTCTTTAGCTATTGATTTTTTAGTCAAATTTCGCTGCAACATAGAAACCATATCAAACATTATTTTTTTAACATCTTTAGGAACTGCTATACATGTTCCAATATCCTTTAAAGTCCCTACTAGATGATGCACTTGCTTCAATCGATAAATTCGTTCCCTTAATACTTTCTCACAATATTTACATTTGACATTTATTGCTTATCCATAAATAGAAACACAATGATTCCATGCTGGATCAGTCCTTTCACTTCCTTTTTTACTTGATGGCATTTTTTTCCCTTTAAATGTAAATATAATTATATAATAAATATAGCAAAACAACAAACACCCAAAAGAATAAATACAACAAACCCAACACACCAGTGATGACAAGCAAGTTTGGGGCGACCGGGGACAAGTGAGGACTGATGATGAGTGACGAGGTGCAAGAGCCAATGAGTGGCGAGACAAGCGGAGGCAAGACTTGAGTGGCGGTGACACAAGAGAAGAACGAGTGAAGAACTGAGAAAAGTGGGCACGAATGACAATCTAGGTTTCATGAATCGTACGAGTAAGTGAGTATACTCACGATTTTAACAACATTGCGTATTGGAGTTCTGATCACCATAATTTTTGTGGCATGGTGGTCGCTGGTCCAATCGGTGCAGCGGAAACGAAGTGATGGAGCAGCGGTGGGAAAACACCAATGAACAATGGGTTCACTGGAAAGAAATTTAAACCTAACCCTAGATACCCTATTCAAATAAAGAAAAAGTAAATATAAGATTAATATCTCTTGTGCAAAATACAACACATAGGGTTGTTTATTTATAGGTAGAAATAGTAACAAAACAAGAAAATATGGGCTAAGACCATTATATTCAACAAGATATTGATTAGTTAGTTAGCGGGTTAATGAGTTAACTAAATAGAAAGATGTAAGGGAAAAGGGGGAGGATATTCCTTTTGTAGATTGAGCATTAGCTCTTTGTGAAAGGAAAAATCTTTTATAAAGGGCTTGGAGGAGAAATTGCTCTCATATTTCTTGTCCTTTTCATCATATTCAATAAAAATCTTTTCATTCTCTTTCCAATTCTCGGTTCCTAAAATTAGTTTGATTTGTCAGATTTGAATTGCGTGGAAATTAGAGTGAGTGCTTTGAAAAAATGTGTCAACAAACATGAAAAAATGATTACAAACTAACCTGCCTTTAGTAAACGAGAGTTTGTCAGACATGAAGCAAATCAAAGAATAACTTCTTGAATTGAAGAAAGGTAAGGCTTTTTCAGATGGTGGACAAAACTTATTACAAAGGCGAGAAATTGAAAAAAGTGGTGTTTTTAAGAGTGGCACCAATGTAGGTGCAGGACAATATATTCTTGCAAGCACAAATTGCACAAGATATTGAAGAGTCAATAAATAATTCTTGAAGAAAAAATAGTTACACAATGAAGTGTGCAGGTTGAAGAAAGCCTTGCTTGGTTTGGTAGACTCACTTAGATTATGATCTCCATGGGGTAACGACAAAGGTGACCATACCTTGTTTATCAAACATTCCCTATAAGGTAAACTTACTCTACTCTTGGTCTATTTTGATGACATGATTGTTGTAAGAGATGATGAACATGGAAAACAAATCTTGAAAGAAAAGTTTGCTGCACAGTTTGAGATGAAGGATCTAGGAAAATTAAAGTACTTCCTTGAGACAGAGGTAGCTTACTCGAAGAAAGGTATTTTTATCTTCCAAAGGAAGTATATTTTTGATCTTCTCAAAGATACGGTTAAGATTGATTACAAGACCACTTGGGAGTGATGAAGGTAGTTCTACTGTGAATAAGGGCCAATATCAAAGACGCGGGGAAGCTCATTTACTTAGCCCACACAAGACTTGGCATAGCTTATGCCTTGAGTGTAGTTAGTCAATTCATGCATGATCCAAGGGTGAAACATTTACCAGTTGCGAACCTGTTTAGATAGGTTAAGTAGTCTACTGTTGTTTTGCTTATTATCATTAATTACCTAGATATAGCCTTTTCTTGTACCTCTTGGTATTTCTGATTGTACCTCTTGGTATTCCTGATGTAGTTTTCTTCTATAAATAACAAGGGCCAACTAAAGAGATAATGAATCTTTTAAGCTCTTTTTACCATATTTTCAATCTTAAATTGATATTAGAGTGGGTCAATCCTCTCTCCTTTTTATCTCGTGCCTCATCTTCTTTCTCTCATACTCTTCTTCCACCATTGTTTGTCATCTTTTACACTTGGCATTGGTTGTGGAGTGTAGATTGTTGTAGTTTCTGACTGCTGGTACTCATTGTATTTTCAGAAGAGATTCAAGTCGCTAGATGTGGGTAATTATTGGTTTGCTCCTATGAGTGTTGGGGTTGGATATTGGTTTGTTATCAGTGAGCTCTTGTTGATTTGAGTGTTAATCTGGACCTGTGTTGTTGTAATTTTGACTTATGGCTGGATGCCTTAACTCAAAGTGGATATAAACGTCCTCAATGCTCCTTTTTTAAGGAAAAATGGCCACATTCAAAATAAATGCTTCTCCTTACATGGTTTTCCCAACAATACAACAAACATCTTTCAATCTAATAAGGTTGAACCACAATTTGCTAATGAAGAATTTCAAGATTATCTCAGGTTGAAATCCAGCGGCCAAATACACTCTTTCACCCAGTCTAGTTTGTCAAAAGCTTGTATTTCTCAAACCTTAGAATGTCAAAGTCCATGGATAAGTGACTCAAGTGCTTCCGATCACATTTCTAGTAATGTTTCTTTATTTTCTTCCATTTCTCTTCCTAAAATTCCTTATGTTATTACTTTAGCCAATGGATCTAAATTTACTTCCACCTAAATAGAAGGTTGTTGGTTGTCCTTGGTTTATGCCATCAAAGTTGGGCCAAATGGTGAAGTTGATCATCTTAAAGCTAGATTGGTGGCCAAAGGATATATTGAGATATATGAACTTGATTATGGTGATACTTTTTCTTTGGTAGCCAAAATGACTATACGTCTCTTCTTTGCCATGACAACTATCATTGGCCTTCCATCAATTAGATATAAAAAATGTTTTCCTTCATGGTGATTTAGAAGAGATGTATGTGGAGCAACCTATTGGATTTGTTGCTCAGAGAGTCTGGCTTGGTTTAAGTTACATCGGTCTCTTGATGGTCTCAAGCATTCTCCTTGCACTTGGTTTGGAAAACTGTCACATTGTTCAAATTTTTGGAATAAAACACAGTGAGGCAAATCGACAGATCATTCAATTTTTATCGTTATTTATAAGTTACATTGGATTTATTGTTATACCTCCCTTGGAAAATGTGTTTACTTAATTGTGTAAGTTGGTAACAATTATTAGAGGGAATGATAGTACTAGAATCTTATAGCTAAAGGAACACTATGCAATCACTTTTGGACCAAAGACCTTGTAAGTCTCAAATAGTTTATAGGCATTGAAGTGACTCAATCAAAGGAAGGCATTGTAGTTTCTCAAAGGAAATATGCTTTGGATATCTTAGAAGAAATATACATGGCTGACTGTAGACTATTAGATAGCCCTATGAGTCCGTGTAAAAAATTAATGATAGATTAAGGTGAACCTTTAGTGGGTGTTTTAGTCAGCTTATGCAAAATCATTGTATTGATCAATGGAAAGTTGTCATCTTCATCTTAAGAAACCTCAAAAAGGTTCTAGACCAGGGTATGTTGTACGAAGATAAACGGGATGCCCAAATTTTTGTGTATAGTGATGCTGTTTGTACAGGATATAGTATTTTCATTAGAGGCAATATTATTTCTTGGACAAGCAAGAAACAAAATGTGGTTGTTCGATCTAGTGTTGAAGATGATGAATATAGGACAATGACATCTCTCACTTGAGAATTTGTATGGGTGAAACAATTTCTTCAAGAATTAAAATTCTGTGAGATTCAACAAATGAAGATGTATTGTGATAATCAAGCAACTCTCCACATTGCATCTAACCATGTATTCCATGAGAGGACCAAACATATAGAACTTGACTATCATTTTATTCGAGAGAAGATGTCGTCCAAAGTGTCAATGGAAATAATTGCTGAAAATATTCTGGCATGATATTAGCATAATATCTGGCCATTTACTACAAATATTCTGACAGAATATCTGCCTGCAAAACCTATGGGATTGTACAACTGAAATTATGTAATTATGTAATCATTTCCTTAATTAGGGAAATTATGTCATTATGTAATTATTTCCTTAATTAGGATAACCCAGCTGTAGGTTAGCACATTTATAGCAATTTAGCTATTGTTTAGGAAACACATCAATCTGTATTTATTCTATATATATCAGAATTCTCTGAGGAAAGAATATACACAATTTTACCAACCAGAATTTGACATGGTATCAGTATTGGTTTCGATCCTATTCTAGCCCTATCTCCTTGTCTTAGTTTCCTAGCCTCTTGTCTCAAGTTTGTCCACGCCCTCGCCATATTCTT
>Ga0209489_104050_pt1 | contig 27549 bp, 10 predicted proteins | sample SiratrowhiteBW_FD_187527 | JGI IMG/M metagenome (GOLD analysis project Ga0209489, IMG submission 187527) | Root nodule microbial communities of legume samples collected from California, USA - Siratro white BW (SPAdes) (version 2) | ecosystem: Host-associated > Plants > Roots > Nodule | place... | reverse complement strand
TATATATATATATATATATATATTTTGATTGATTGGTAATATGATTATACTTTTTCTCATAAAAAAACTAATTAAATTATATTCTAAATGTTTATAATCACTATATACACAAAATCTATGAATTGAAATTTTTGTTATTTATATTAGTTTGAAAGTTTAGAATGGCATTTTTTTTTCCACTATGGCACTCTATCTGCCTTAAACGTGGCACTAAGACGTGACATAAAGAAGTGCAAAGAGGGAATATATAGCAAATGAAATTATTGTTTGGGAATGACATGTTTGAATTTTTGGTCTTTCAAACCATGATTAATCTTTTGATTTCCTCACATTACAGAAACTAAAACATTATGTAATTTCATATATTGTTTTAGGTTAGACTAAGACATCTTGCTTATAAGATACGATGAATGCTAGTTAGTCTTGTTCACATTTAATAAAAAATATGTTTAATTTTAGATGATTAATATATTGACATTTCAATGCAAATTTATGACTTACGTAAAATTGTGGAAATATGACTATATATGAGTGAACACAAAACTGAAATTGGATACAATCAACATTAAATAAGAATTTTTTCAATAAAATTAAATTTTAAATTTTGCAATTTTAAAGTATCGATGTTATTTACCTGAAATAAATCAGTTTTCTTTACCTTCTAACCGCTTAAATTAGTATAAGAAGAAAATAAATTAGATAACGTGAGGAAGGACAATGTTTTCTTCACTATTATATAAACGTAAATTTATTAAACCTTGCTAAGTTTTACCCTAAAAATATATTATATATTAATTTTTGTTTTGTAAGGAATGTTTATCAACTTTTTTTTTTTTTTTTTTTTAAAAAATTTTTTTTAATTTTTTTTTTTTTTTTTTTTACAAACAGAAGCATCAATACACCTATCAATTTACAAATACATGAAAAATTCACACATGCATGAAAATATAATAGGTTTCAAATTATAATATATAGTCCCTTTTAGTTATTCATATTTTTGAAATATTAAAATATAGTTTTCCATAACTGAAAAAGGATGGATGCTTTTGAAAAGTGAAAAAAAAACAGAGCCTTCAAAATATGCACTAAAATTGAATAATAAAAATCTAGGATAAGCATAGATAAGTTGAATTTTCAACCTTTACCTGTCCAGCAAATCAAGTGTCAGCATTTGTTCGGGTGGGCCCACCTCGGACTTGGTCCGAACCACTCCACCGAAAAACGGGCCCATCATCACGTAACCTCGTACTCGAACCGGGTCCATCTCCCTTGAACCGGATCCGAGCTGAACCGCCATGTGGTGCGCAATGTTCCCGCCAGAAGAGTCGCCAACCACAAACACGCGCTCAAAGTCAACGCGGCGCGTCACCCACGCGTCCCCGCCATCCCCCTGCCTCTTCAGCCACCGCACCGCCTCCATGCAGTCGTCCACCGCCGCTGGAAGGCGGTGCTCCGGTGCCAGACGGTAGTCCGGCGCCACCACAACCGCACGGAGACCCACCGCGAGACGCTCACAACATGCATGAATATGCGGCCACGCGCGCGAGCCGAAGCAGAAGCCCCCACCATGGAGGAACATTAGCACGGGTAACTTCTCCTTGTTCTCATCACCATTATCATCGTTCTCAAGTTTAGGTTTGTAAAGACGGAGGTGGAGGTTAAATTTTTTGTGAAAGATGTAATCTTTGAAGTGTACGAGGTTGTTGTGTTGTTGGGTGGATGAAGGTTGTTCTTGGAACTGAATATTGGAACGAAAAACAGTGCCATCACTGAAGAGTTTGAGGAGGCCCATGCAGTCTTCTACTATATGTGGAGGAAAAGCCATGATGATGAAGTGTGTACTAAATTGTTTTGGTTTTGATGAGGGATATAGAATGAGAGTGACGAGGGGTTTAAATACATAAACATAAGAGGCAAATTGATTCCAAAGTGACACCAGGTTAATGACTTGTTACCAGTGGGGTAAGAGAAAGACATTTTAGTTTTTTTTATTATTTATTGACTATTTATATTTTAAATATTTTCTTTTTACGTGTATTTCGATCTCAAGTAAGTCTTCTTTTATTATTATATTTTACGATATTGTGTTTTAATTCTTGATAGTAATATTAAAATAAGAGATATTATATGTGTACAATATGTTCGTTAAGGAATTTTGACCGAGTATTTTTAACGAAATTGCTTCGGGTAGTTATGTTTTATCTTTAATAAAAATTAGACAATTTATTTAAAAAGTTAAATAATGTACACTTTGTAGCATGCTACTGTGCTGTTGTGCTTGTGCAACTCTCAAAAGTCCCATGTGAAGACTTTTGCCAACTATAATCACCTAATATATTGGTTAGGTTAAAAGAGAATTTATATTCATTATCATTCTGGTAAAATATTCCACTTTGATGCAAGTTTTCCTTAATAGAGAGAAACATATAAAAGATAAACATAATACGTACCTGCAAAAGAATTGAGTGCTGAGGTCATGTGATGACATATGCACAACACATTCACTGCTTTAATATCAATGAAATCACTTGAAAATAATTAAAACCAAAATCTAAATCTAACTTTTTTATATTAAAATCTAATCAACGTTTTGGGTCAGGTTAACCCCTTCAAACTGGAAATAATAATTATGAAAAAGCATATGAATTTGAAAGCAGTGAAGGGCCAAAACCATAAATGGTCATTTGACACGTGAGAAAATGATGGGAAGAAAACATGATACACAGGTGGTGACGATGTGATAGAAAAGAGAAAAAAAAATAGAAAAGATATAAAGTTAATGAAATAATTGAGGTGTAAATGAATAAAATGAACACAATTGTAATGAAAAGTCAAAAACATGAAGAAAGTTCATGACAGCAACGTTTCTCTTTCTCCATTTTTGTTGAACGAGGAACCGTGGCATACCAAGATGTGACATAAAGAAGTGAAAGAGGTACTACATAGCAAATGATACTGTTGCTTGGGAATGACATGTTTGAATTTTTGAACTTTCGAACCATGATTGCTATTTTGATTTCTTCACGTTCCCGAAACTAAAACATTTGTATAATTTAATTTCAGATTGTACCAGAGATTAGACTAAGACATTATGCATAAAAGATATGTTGGATGGCCTAGTCTTGTTCCCAAGGTTTTGTGCTGTTCACAGTTGAAAAATAGGTTATATATTTGATTTTAGATTATTAATATATCGATATTTTGATGTACCTGTAAAAAAAATTTGGGGTAGCTTTCTGATGAGGTCATGCGATGGCTTTTTCATTATTTAGGCATCACAATTTGGTATTATGAATATTTTTTTACCTACAATCTGAGAGGGATTTTTTTTTTTTCTTTTCATTGGATTAAGTTAGACGTTACTGCGCTTTCATTAGAGATTGTAATGGAGTATATGGATTTTCTCCATTTTGATGTACTTTTTTACATTAATTTCCAATATCATGGATTAGAGAGAAGATGATTTTTACAATAATAAATGATTTATTTGTAGAAGAATATTTACTATTTTAATTAACAATTCAAAGATAAAAATATAAAATTGTACTTAATAATCTAAAAAGAGTTTTTCTCACAAAACAAAATACTTTTAATTTCGCTTTCTTTAGTTTTATAGGGAAGTGCTTGTCATATTTTCTTTTTTTTTGTCGTAGGTTTTCATAAAAGAACATTTACATTAAATGATTTTCATAATGTATGAGAGTAAGATTTTTAAATATAACTTAACTCTGCACCCAACACTAAGAGGAGCAAGAGAAGCCTTAAAATATTAATGAAAATAATATGGACCAATAAATAACATAGAATAGTGCATGATTAGTTGGAATGTTAGCAGAAGAAACGGAACCTGGTGTGTCCAACGGGTATCACAAGATGAACCCCATTCCTTTCGAGAATTCCCAACATCGAAGGACTCAACTTATTATTTAAACACTAAAATTACTAAAATAATTATCTGTAGATACTTCGGCTGGTGACAGATTTACATCGACTTCATCAATCTCAACTTCTAGGATACAATATTATTTTTAATCACTAATTTGAAAATATTTATCAATAAATAAGATTTCTAAATTTGAAATTACATTAAGTTAAACTTTACTGACAATATATCACTATTTTTAATTAAAAAAAATTATAAAAAATATTAAGATAACGGACATATTATTACAGTATAAGTAGGAATTGACTTTTAAATTATAACATATATTTTAACATACTATTTCTATAAGATGGGGGAGTATTGGACATATTACAATACCAATATACACTGAATTTAACAAGTAAAATGCATTGAAATTCTTTTAGGTGTAACTTTAATATAAAAATTAACATAACTGCCTAGCAGGATTCACATAAAAAAAAGTCATCAATACATACATACGTACATTTACTCAAAATGAATAAATTTTTATCCTTTTAAAATCATGCTTAGAATCGTGATTTAAAATAAAAAAAAATGTGTATTTTTAAAATAAAATCATACTTAAATTCACAACTTTATATAAAAATAATTTTTTCTTTGAAATTATTATTGTAAGTATGACTTCTTTCATTCTTTATTTGTTTTTCTTTTTAAGTTGTTAAGTTCATTACAACTTCAATTATTTCTTTTTGAAGTGGTAACTTAGGATCACTACTTTAATATATATATATATATATATATATATATATTTTTTTATTTTTTTTTACTTTTTATAAATAGTGTTATGTAGCCATTTGTTTAAATTTGAAAGTCGTAAAACACAGAAATAAAGAGAAAGAAATACGCACCATGGAAATGAATTAGGCCAATAATTTACGTGGCTTTGGCGGCTAAAGTTTAAGAGTTTCGCTGCCACGGCCGTCACGATCACGGACATAGTGTCAAATGAGTTTCTTCTCTGTGACATGTTTCTTATCTGCATGTAGATTATATACAAGAGTTCCTAAATACTATGGATAGTGATGCAAATTATTGCAAGAGATGAATAAGTTTATGGCAAATTATTTTTGTTATTTTGAAGTAACAGTATATACATTAATAACAAAGATTTTTGTTAATAATTAATTATAATTTGTTACATATGATAAGTTCTTACACTTCAAAATAACTATCCTATTAGTTATATCTTTTATAATTATTGACTAACTACTAATTGATATATTAGTTAAAAAACAAATATTTAAATATTGTTATTATCAAGATTCAAATTAGTATGGTTACGAGATGTATTGAAATTGACTTGAGTTGTTACAGTTTCGAAAACGAAATATTCAGTTACAAAAGACACTTTAATAATTAATTATGTGATTGATGAAGTGATTGGAAAAAAATATAAGTATAAAATTACATCGTGTAGCAAGTAATATATATATATGACTGAAGTGTTATGAGTTTAAGTCCAAATTCAAAATAATAATCTAAGAGCAGTTAGTAAACTCTTACAGGTAGAAGTCAAGATTTGGAGTTTGTTAAGTCATGATCTTAATTTATCCAAAGATAGGTGAGGAAAGCGTCACAAAGTGAATTATTTTATTATTGAAGTAAAATATTGTTTTTTATAACCTTAATAGAAATATCTATTATATTTGCATGGTCTTTCACAACCACACGAAGGAAACTCGAAGTCCATAGAGATTATGTAGGAACACTGAATGAAGTAACCAAAAATTGATTGGTTTTAGTGATCAATAATATGTTACACGAGCATAAGATGGAAGAAGGAGTGAAGATGAAATGTATGATTGGAAATGAAAAGCATATCCTCCTTTATAGAATAGAGCAAAGGCAAATCAAATCCCTGAAGAATCTCTCATAGCTGTGCAATTCTTGTTTCCTTATTCGTTTTTTTGGTAGCATAGACCTTAGCCTTTAGAAGCTAGATTGACACAAACAGAATCCTAATCTTGTCGTACGCACATCATGGGTCAATATCTCCATTCCATTAGTCAACATGTTAATGTGCCTTTCCCACTTTCCCACATACAATGATATTTCAATTGCCATGCACCGCAAGCTTGAAGAAAGGTTAGAACTTTGTGTTGTCGTATATACCCCAAGATCCTTTTCCTTTCTTTTTCATGGGATTATCTAGAAAAGGTGAAAAGAACATCTTAGTGTTGATAATGGACCGACAAGGAAGGAGATAACGATGACGATGGAATCCAGTGAATGTTGATGAGCATGATATTCTTAGAAAAAGGTCAAATTAGTTAGTAGGTGTATCTGAGTAGGAATGTCCAAATCCCTAAAGAATATTCCTGTGTATGTGTAGTGACTCTAGTAGTCTTATCTAACCATGCTATGGGGTGACTAAGGAATGACTAAGGAATGGGGTCACTCGTGTGCAACCACCATTCAAAGGAACCATCATTCATCTCTTGCAATAATTTGCATCTAAATAGTAATTATTATATTAATGTACAACTTTGCAAAGTAGTTATAATTTGACATCCATATTTGGTACATCCACTTTATAACCTTACATGTTGTTTATGTGGTTAAGATAAATGACGTTTAAAAAATATTTCACTTGACATTGAGAGTCATTTTTAAAATTTATATGTTTGGAGTTTTATCTAGAACACTGCTTAACATATTCTTTAAAAGATTGAGAAGCAGTGAGTTAGAATCTCAGGTCTCTTGAATCTCGTCACTGCTGTTGCTGTTGCCGTTGCTGCTGTTGCCGCCGCTTTAACCGTCGATGGTCTCCCACCGTCAGTCGCCACCGTCGATGGTCTCCCACCGTCGCTCGTCACCGCAACTACTGTCACACAAAATCTCCATTATATAAATGGGTGTACTAGACTCCTATCACGTTTCAAATTTTAAATTTAGATACTTAAAACTCAATTATGTCATTTCATAACAAAATACCCTGAATGTCTTTAAAAAAAAAAGTCTTATTTTACTCTTATCCACATGTACAATTATACCACATCAGCAGTTAGCATCTGGTTGTATGCTAACAATGGTTGTCAAAGGAAAATTTTTCTTAATTTAAATGATCTGAATGAAGATTTTCTAAAACAAATGATGTGGTGCACTATATTTTTACATGGAATCTTCAGACATGGCACTGGGAGGTTTATGATACTGTTGGAAACACTGGGAGGAAATAATTACTGGAACAAGATGTTCACTATATACTAATGAGATCACTTAATCATTTTAAACGTGACTTTAAATGCATATTTACAACGAATTATGGTTAAGCTACCAACATTTAATGATTTGGTTTGGAACAATCTCTTATTCGAACTTTCTAGATTAAACGAAATAAACTTATTAACTATGATAAGCTAGATTATTAGATTTAGGTAATTTAACAATATATAGTTATGAAAAAAGTTATATCGTCAAACTTGTTAGTTTGTTTATTTTCAATTGGCTGTATTTCTTTTCTGGCAAAGATTATATCACTTAAATATTTTTTACTGATTGTTTATGTTAAAAATTGTTTTTAAAAATTATTATTTTTTAATTTTAGTTGATAAATAACTAATAAAAGGATAAATGAGAGAGATTTATCACCTGGTACGTTAGATATAAAATATGTTACGAATATTTAATTAAAATATGAGCACGTGAAGCTCATTTACAATTTTCTGTATATTCTGAATCTTCTATAATTGTTTTTTATAAATAGAGAAATTTTCAAAGTTTTAAAGTGATTTTAAGTAATTACAAAGGCTATTGGATACCTTATAAGATCTATCATCATGCTTATACAGTTTTATTAAAATTGTATGTTTTTACTCTCTTTTGGCTATTATCTTTATTCTACATTTCATAATTCTTTTTTTATGACTTCTTCCTTGCACTAATTTACTAATTATTTATATTAAGTATCTAATTCTATTAAAATATATTATTACCAAAGTCTTGTTATAATAAGTCAAATGTGACAAGTCAAGCTATATTTGAGGTTAGCAAAATATATATTTTTATTATAGTTAAAATTTATAATTTTTTTATTAAATAAAAAATCGGGTTTATAATTTTATGATTAAATTTTAATTGATAATAAAGTACACATTTTTTAGCATTTCTCAATGGAGTAGTCTTGATGACATGTACCATTTTCTCAGTTTGGGCTCTGGTGGACTGTTATTTAGAACTATGGATTATAACTATAGGGTGTACCTACTCTTACTTCACATTTGCTATTCCCACCTTAAATTTCTTCTTTTAAAATATATTTTTGATGGAGATACAATCTTGTTGAACATTATATGCATAAAAATGTATTTATGTTTATATGCTTCAAAACGAGAACATGTTTCCCTTGAATACAAAATAAACACCTCCTAACACAACACAATAAAAGGGTTATTTTATTGTTTACAACACATAATGAAAACATATTTTTTTTTTTTCATTTCGTATTTTGTGTCATACATAACATTTTTAGTGTAAATGCAGTGAATATCATCTGATAGGTTGTTTGAGGAAGCTTTAATCTTTATCATCTTTGTCAATGGTAATTAGAAACTCTTATACCTTTTATTTATTTATACAGGCTTTCAGCTGATAAAAAAAACATTTATTGCCTCCTTATTTTTTTTATCTCTTATCTTTTATTTTTATTTTTCATTTATCTTTAACTTTATTTTTATCTTTGTTTTTTCCTCTTTATATCATTCTTTTCTTATCTTTTATTTTACCTTTTATCTTCTTTTTTTTATTTTATGATTTATTTTTATTTTACTTAAAACAAAATATTTAATTTTTTAAAAACTTAAATTGATAAATTAATGTTCCAAAACTTGAGTAAAAATCTGTTTGACACCTTGTGAGTCTGTTATGTTTACCAAAATCGTTAACAAGTTTGTGATGTTGCCAATAACCGATGTTTGAGTACTTTTGTTCCATGTTTGTTGATGAATTAAAGTTATTTATTTTGTTTTTCTTTTTTCGCATTGTTGTTCTATTGGCTAGTTTTTCTTTATTTTTTGAAAAGATAAAATTTAAAGGTAATATTCGAGGACGTGATGACAAAATGTTTTTAATTTGATTCTTCCTAGAAACTCAAGTGCACAATATTAGAGAGGTACAAAATTTTTGTTAAGGATTCGGCAGACATGACCCATGAATTCACATAGATGAACCTATTTTTAAAACATGTGAAACCCAATACAAAAATATTTCCAAATGTTGCGGCTCACAGTTACATTATGAATAAAACTCGTGATGAAATGCCTAACCATAACAATAGAACGATGGAAAGTGATTATGAATACAATATCACAAAACCTAGATGACTCATCAAATTTACAGGTAAATATGAAGTTTTTGTCATCTTTGAGGTTGTAGATTTTCTACTATATTTTGAAGGTGATATCAATTTGGATAAAAAAAATATAGTTTTGTTCCCTGTATTATTTGAGTGATTCGTTTTAATTCCTTAAAAAAAAAAATTCTTAACTAAAACATGTTAAATATGATCTTGATGAATAATTTTACTACAGAAAGTTAAATTAACAAATGAAATTTAACATTTAAAATATAAATAATTTACTTTTAGCCTCTCTAAAATATAGGTAATTCCCTCCTTAGTTCCTCTAAAACACAAGCAATTCACTTTTGGCATTTGTAAATAAAAGAGTTCCAATTAAGTCTTAAAAATAGAACGACCTTTCTCTTCATAAAAAAAAAAAAATTAGAAGATTTTTAAAAAATGGCAATAATGTTTCTCCATTATCAAAACTTTGTTTCTTAGCGTTAAAGACACACACAATTTCAAATTTGTTACTTTATCCATAATTTGTGAAGAAGAAAAATGTCACTCCTATGGAAAGAGCAGCTATTTAAGCGAAAACACACCCACCTTGAAAATAGAAATAAATTTTACATCTCGATCTTTTCATTAACTAATAAATGAAATAAATTACTAAAACGATGTTATTTAATACAAACTAGACCTGTTATCACTAAAACATTACTTTAATATAGTTGCTAACCGAAATCAAATTTGACCACATCTTAATTTTGTAGAACAAAGAATGAACAAAATATTTTTCAACAACTAAAAGTGAAACACCATACTTAAGAGGGACCAAAAACAAAATTTTATCTAAATATTTACATATCTGACTTTATTTTGCCATAAAGTCACTTATTTAACAAAGTTACTAACCAAGATGAAATTTTACACGTTTTAATTTTGTCCTTAGGTTTGTGTTTCACTACATCCAAAAAGACATCACTTAAAAGTTGAAATTACTGATAATTTATGTACATTTTTTTTCTTTAATTCACTTAGATTTTTTTTTTTTAAAATAAGCCGCTGTGACGAAGTTTTCAAACTTTAAAACATATAATATCTTTAACAATGTCATTAACTCTATTACTATTTGAGGTTGGAACATGATGATGATCCTAAGTGATATAAATTACCAATATTAGGGGCTATCTCACATTCTTGATCATGTAGTGAGACCCTAGAAGAAGCACTTAAAATAGTATAAGGTTGTTTTCAAGCTTTACTACCACAAATAATGATTCAACATAGGAGAAAGTGTATTTTCTTCATTATTTTGTTTATGAATATTGTCTTCATATGTCAGTTGATCTCATTTGTTTTTCAAAGACTGTTACTTACTCATATGGCAAAATGCATTGGATTCTATGTTTTTATACTGTGGATTACCTTTTGCTGTTTACAGGAATGACAAAACAATAATTGGAATAATTTGAATCATTGGACCTGTGTATTAATTTCTTAGTTGAATCTTTATATGACGTTAATGATTTGTTAATCCCCACCTAGCTAACATTATTACATTACTAATCTTATAGGTCTTTCAGTTTCATATGAATATTTAGGTTAATTTAGTTCTTAGCACTAAATTTATATGTAAACTTGTTTTACATCAACAATAATAGATTAATTAATATTTTTTCACGTGTTTTTTATTCTTTAATATGATGTGATTATATATATATATATATATATATATATATATTAACTTTTTTTATTTCTTATTATTTTTTACATTATTATTTTGAAACTAAAATTCTATAAGAAAGTAACTTACGTAAAATGATTTCAAATTATATATACTTTTTGTATTATCGAATGTTAAGTCCTTTATTTCTAACTTAAATGGAGAAGAAATAAAAATATTTGACACATAAGATGAAATATCAATAAAGATTAAAAGAATAATTTTTATATAAATATGTCATTAGCTAGTCACAAATATTTATTGTAATTTTTTATATAATTGCATATTCTACGTTTATATGGTCAATATTTTTTTTTTAACAACAAGAAATAAATTAAATTAAAGAAAAACACTTCAGGGGTGTCTCAACCCTTATATAAATACATCACCACACCCCACTCAAACCTCAATACACAACATATAATATGTGTACTCTACTGCATGTATAGTTTATAAGTTGTCCAGTACACTTATACACTCTCATTCGATGACAGAAACAACAAATAATATATAAATATCTTATGGAAATGCATTTATATGTTTAGTGTAATGTCGGATAAATTGAAGAAGGAAATATTGGAGAGATCTCACGTCTATTGGTTCGTCTAACTTAGTTATTATGACGAATATGACTCTGATACCATATGTTAGGTAAATGGAGAAGGAAAATATTGAGATCTCACAATAATGATACTTGAGTCATACAAAAGACTGACATCATCTTTAACCTAAAATCTTAACATATTAGGTTTGTGGGTCTTTCTTCTTATATATTGTTCAATTTTTTAAATTTTACTCAATATAATACTTAGACTTACACCTAATATATAATCATACTGTTGTGATCGAATCTTTAGTAAAATTTTTTATATAAATACATCTTTTAGACTTATGAAAATTATCACAACCATATGGTAGAACTTTTAATGGGAACTTTTACATTATTCTATCTACCATATACATGTGTGAACACACACAGAGTCCCGTGGTTGGATCTCAAGTAAAACTTTTTATAAGAGTGTGTCTCCATATCCATGTAGAATTATTAAGACACTTGTAGTTAGAATCTTTGATACAATTTTTTTTTTTTTTCATGAGCATACCTCCCTCAACCTCCTTCTACATGTAAACATACGCTTATGGTCAAATTTAGTACAAATTTTCTACTTAGTACACCTCCCACATAACTGTGTAAACGTAGCCACACCCTTATGTTATAATAGAACATCTATTATCAATTTATCATTTTGATGAGTGCATTTTCTACAATCACGTAAACATGATCACACCTTGTAATTGAATTTCCAGTGCAACCCTTTACGTCGGTGCATCTCTCGCACCAATTTGGACACAACCACATGTGTCTGGTTAAATTTTTATTGTAGTTTTCTATACGAGCATATCTCCCACAATTATCCCCTTGCAAAAAGTTTTATCTCTTCCAATAATTCAATAAAAAGACACTCGTATTCCAATACAAAAAAGTTTTCAGACAAATAAAAATCTATTTGTTTTTAAAATATTAAAATAAATATTTAGTCATGTACATTGATCTATATTAAAAAAAAACATAGTTTTATTCTTTCTATTTCCTAAATATTATCACTTAAATTAACTTAATTTGACTTAAATTTTAAATAATGACATATAATATCAAAATGGAGACATTTTACTTTTTTTCTTTGAAAATTAAAATGTGAATTAAGAATTTGAGATAAACTCAAATAATTCGATTAATTCCCAATTTAAATAAAATAAAATTCTTGTTATATATTAATAACTAGTAAAAACATGCACTACACACTGTTATAGGTCGTCTAGTCTTTGTTATTTATATTAGACTTTTTCTACACTTTTATTTCCATTAAACAGAATGTTATAATTGAGATGTTTAGTTAAGTCTTGTTATATAGTTGACTGGACGGTCTATTATAAAAAAGATAACGGTCTATTCCATATAACCATTACATCTACTAGTCAGACTATTTAGTAATTGTATCTGTTAGATCTTCTCATGCACTAAAATATAGTATTAACATAAAAATAACATATAAGAGATAAGATATAATGAACTCTAGATGAATCTTAATTAAAATAATAAATTTATATTTATTAATGATTATAGTACAAGAGAGTCGTGACTAAAGATTCTAATTATAAAAAAAATCTCTTTAAAATATTCATAAATATAATATAAATAACTTGATATTTAAAATAAAAAAGAAATCAACTAACATTTCAATTTGATTTTTGTTTTTTGTTAAATGTTAAAATTGTAATTTTGATGTTAATTCAATTTTTTATAGGTTTGACATTTGTTTCACCGTTGGATATATGTTCTTTATAACCATTATTCAAGCCTTTAATTTGTGGAGTATTAGAAAAATATCCATCGTTCAAAACTCATACTATCAAAATTTAGAATCATATAAGTAACTAATATAAGCTTAAAGCTTACATGGATATATACAGTATATATAACAGGAAAAGTAAACGTAAAGTTGGTTTGGGTGTGTGATAAAAATATACTAATTGAGGAGCACTACGAATTTTGGCCATAAAGAGTACATCATTGTGGTCCAGTGGTCACAACAAGAATAGGGAATTGAATGAACCTGCAATATTTGATGAGGTTGTCCTGAATGTTGATGTATTCATTCGACTATGAAACCTTGTTCTGTCTGGTGTGCATGCATGCTTGTGGACGTGGTAGAAGCACGTAGCACAACTATAGTTACATGTCACTTCCAACAATCTCAGCTAACTGGGACCTATGACGAGCTTGCTTAACCTTCTTCACTCATTTTCTTCTACTGTTTTCGTATTATGCTCAAATTTGTACTATACATTTAGTTCCATGATTGGATATGTTAAAAGAAAATTCATGACAAGAATAACATAATTAGTAATATTTTATTTACTTACAAGTTTTATTTTTCTTATGAAAAGTTTTCAGTGTCGAGAGTTATTCTTAGGTATCCAAATGTGAGTCTAAGTCTCATATTAAGTAGAAGTAAAAAGTTGAGCAACATATAAAAAAGAAGACCCACAAACATATATCTTAAGGTTTTGGGTTGAAAGTGGTTCATTCCCTTATATGTTGGTTCAGTTCTCATTCTTGTAAGATCTCTCCGGTTTTGCCCCCTCGAATCTCCCAACAAGTAGTATCATAGCTGATGGTTTACGGCTTGGGCGAGTACAGTTTGACCCTATATCGAAAGTCTCTTTGACGGATACGGATGTTTTGGAAAAGCGTGTCCCGTTTAAGTGTGTAAACGACGGTACAAGTGATTAAGATACTCGTGTTTGAAAATGTTTCTGCTCGAGGAGTGTACCAGTGTGGAAGGGACTTTCACTTGAAGGAGAGATTGTTAGGTATCCAAGTGTGAGTCTAAGTCCCACATAGAAAGTTGAGCAACATATAAGAAAGAAGACCCACAAACCTAATGCCTTAAAGTTTTGGGTTGAAGGTGGTGTCATTCCCTTATATGTTGGCTCAGTTCTTATTCCCTTATATGTTGGCTCAGTTGTTATTCTTACGAGATCTTTCCGATTTTGCCCCTCAATCTCCCAACAGTTATAATAGATTCAACACGTAAGCAAAAATATATTTGAGGATGTTTTATGTATACATAAAGATAAATCCTATGTACTCACCCAAAAGTTAAAGTATACCTAGAAGAAGAAAAAAAAGCAGGGCTGTTTAAAGAGAAAAAGAGTGAGAGTTGAAAATGGTGAGTTTGGAGTTTGAGAATGATTGTGAACAGAAGGGGTCACGCCATGGTCCATGAAAAGCACGTTACAATGATTGCATGGCTACGCTAGCACACATCTTTTGAAAAGAAAGACACATTTTATGTGCTATATTTTAATGCTCTCCCCACTCTCCTTTGGCACGAATCAGCCATCAGTGCAGCGTGGCAATCAAACAAAAGTGTAGGAAAAGACGTCATCGATCCTCGTTCATTCTCCATCATCTCTTGCGTTGTTGTGTTGCATGCATGAGGTGGAAAAACATGAAACCTAGACAGACAAAGATTTTCACGCTTCAGTTGTGTACGATGCCTGGTCGGGGCCACTTTTGAGACAATTTACGGGCCACAAATTTGGCAATTCTTTGAATCATTGAGTAGAAGATATATATGTTCAGGAAACAAACCAAAATATTCATGTGAGTATTGCCAGACTCTTCTGCTTTTGATCCACGTGGATTGTTCTGCAAATACATGTTTCTATAAAGATTACTTATGTATAAAGTTAATTGATATTGTGCCGTAGTGACAAAATATTAGAAAAAAAAAATAATAAATAAATAATATTTGTTTCTTTTTTCTTTTAATAATTGACTCACCCTCGTTTTACTAACTTTTATAATTACTTTACCAATCTAATCCTTCAATGGTTTGAAAATATAATTATATAAGGATCATGGTTGTGAAAGTAATGTACAATAAAATAAAAGGTCTCAACTATTTTGCTCATTTATTTATCTTTTTACCTTTTAAGTGATACTTATTACCTTTTATCATATTATAATCAAAATGTAATAGTTTACTCCTAACAACTTACTAAATATAGTATTAGTGATTTAGTATAATATATTTTGATTATAATAATAATATTAAATGTTGAATAATTTATTATTTTATTTTATTTATTAACATTTTTTTTAAAAGAGGAGAGTTTTTTTTATTCTCTACTTTAAAGTTTTTCCTCATACTTTAATGATTGTTTATTTGTTTCGTCAAAAGTAGTTGAATAATGTTTAGAAAAATTAAAAATATTTTAGTGTTAAAGAATGTTTATGCTTTTTTTATATATATAAACATATAATCGGTGAGATTTTGTGTCTTGTAATATAAAGTTAAAAGGTCACAGCGACAATATTTTTGTAAGTTTAATCTATATTCAAAAGAGAATAATAGATTATTTATATGTTTTCTTAGTTTTTTTGAAAGTTTTTTCAAATATTGTAGGTATGCACGAAATCAAAGACACATCTCCACATGATAACATTGTCAGGTAGAGATGTATTGGTTATGACAATACTTTTATTGTAAACATGGAATTACTATTTTTTTGTGTAATTTGTTTTGAATGGTTGTAATATAAAAAATATATGTAAATATAGGTTGGCTTCCCTATGATCTAGATATGTTAAAGTAAGTTATGTTATTAGTGTTGAAAACTTAAAATTGATAATACAATAAATTTGTTCTAGATAAATAGTTTGAGCTGTGTAAAAAGATTGGAGTATCTTAAGTGATTCATTTATAATATATTATTCTTTCGTGATAAAAATAAAAATAATATATTTTGTAATCTCGAATTATTGTGTAACCTAAAAAGTTATTTAAAAAAGGAACTAGACATATCTTATGTTAAGTTAATTGCTTAGATTTAATATCAATTTTGGTGGAGCTAGTTGGAAAAAAAATTATCTCATCTTTCTTAATTTTGTATTAATTTTTTGTTGTGTTTAATTAAATTGTTTTAAGTCTTTAGATTTGGTATCTCTCCTACTTGGTTTAAAAATTGTTTGAGTACAAGTAATTAGAAGTAAGAAAAGTTGTTTATAATGGTTTTTTATTGTTGAAATTGATGATATTTGTTAATTGAAAGGTTATGAGGTGATAACTTTGTGGTTGCATGCATTAGATTATAATTTTAGGATAATAATGGAAAATGACTTTGTGCTTAAATTAGTTTAAGAGAGTAGAAATTCCATTAGTTTGTAAATTTGGAGAGCATGAAGGATAAAGTGAGTGATTGTTGATTTAAAGGATAAAATTATGAGTTTTTAAGTTATATTTTGTTGAATAGGAGTAACTTGGAGAATATATAATATTGTTGTAGTATTGGTATAATGGAAAATTATACATATTAAGATATTGAGTTCAAACATGTCTTAAATTGAGTTTTGAATATGGACTATATAAGTAAATGTAGTTTTTTTTTTAAGTAAAATATGTATTGATTTAAGAACTCATTGTTACAGTTAACTTTAATAATCTAAATTAAGTTAAAATAAATGGAACATGAAGATTGAGAAATTTATAGTTGTAAATGACTGGTTTAAACTTTTTTAACACATTGTATATGTTAGAATAAAATTGGTAAACTTTGCACACTATTTTAGTTTTGTTGTCCAAATGTTTTAAGTGACATTCTTATTCAATTAAGATTTTACTACTCAAGCTTTAAAATGTAAGAGAGAAAATCTTTTTTATTTTTCAGCATTTCACCTCAAGACAGATTCTTCTCACTTAAAAAAAAATTGAAGTCAAAAATTTATATCATTTCTAACCAATTTTTTTTTTAAATAAAGATTTTTCGCTCAAATAAAAATAGAGTAAAACAAACATCTTTACTTTTAAGTTAATTTTAGCCTAAATAAAAAAAATATCTAAAATAAACTTCTTTAATTTTAATTATTTTTTAATACTAATTATTGGTTTGTTTCTAGATTTTTAAGAACTAATATGCACAACACTAATTATTGGTAAATTAATGCCTCCACCTCTCACCTTATAACCAAGCCATCACATACACTATAAATACACTAGTTTTTCCATTTTCAATAACTAATTTAGTAATCAATTTCTAAATAATAAATTTATATATAAATTTAAATGACCCTAGAAAATGTTTTAACAAATTTTTCCACAAGTATTTGTGGAATATTTTTAATATCACATATATAATAAATAAATAAATAAACATTTCTATGTAAATAATAATAGTATCACACATATAAAATGGATAAAAAATAAATGTATTATTTATTCTTTGTGAGGTATGCTTTGTATTTTTTTTCTATGTAAATAATACATACCGATAAACCAAATATACACATAATAACGCGACAGAATCAAAGCTATATATAGTAATTTTGTACAAAAATAAAAAGATCACAAAAAAGGTTTGCTATAATGATTCTAACAATAAATTTTTTGCTTTGATACAAAAGACACATCCTTGAAGGCTATCAAAGACAAAGGACAAATTAAATGACATATAATTCTTACATAGCAATAAGAGTCTTGTGAAAATCATTTAAGCAATTGTGTCATATTCTAAACCTTCTAGTGAAGATTGGTAAAGTTATATACTTCATTTAGCGAAGTTAGAATTACAGTAAAAGTGATTCATTGTTTTATCTTTTTTACAATAATTGTTTCTATAATTTGTTATCAAATATTTTTTAAGTTTATAATAAAATAGCGATAACTAAAGAATATTCGTAAAAGTTTAAAATACTAATAGATATTAAGAAAAATTAAGAGTCTGTTAAGAGTGACATTATATACCATGTTATCTGAGATAATGGTTTATTATATATGTTTTTCAAATTATTTAAAAAGAAAAACTCTATTTAACTGCTTTTAAAGTTAAATAAACATGTTTAACTGTTACGTTTCCAAAGACTTGGTAACTAGTGATCATAAACATGATTATATTTTTTTTTACGTTGGATTATTTAATTAGCGGTTAAAATTTAATTATTATAGCAATGTTTACATTTATAAATATTAATGTGTATATTAATTTCAAATTTAATAACTGTTTAAAATATATTTGTTTATACAACTTATTAATTTTTATGTTATTTCATTTAAAATTTTATTTAAGAAATTTAAATTTGAATTTGAATTCATTGGAAATAAATCAAACAGGAGAGAGAAAAGAACTTAAAAATCATCAGAAAACAAATAAAACCATTTAGTCTCAATAATTAGTTAGAAGAGGAATAAAAAAAAGAAGAAAATGAATAAAATAGAGTGTGTGTTGAAAGATATATTAGAACATAAATATATAAAAAATAAATCATCTTTATGTATAATTATAGATTATAATCATTTACTCTAACATTAGTAATTACTTTATATCTTAATTTTTTTTATTAGATCATTTTTTTCTCGAAATAAACCCTCTCTTTTATTCAAAAATAGAAAATTGCTTAAATTGGAAACAGACAATTCCATTCAAGTACGATTTTTTCTATTTCCATACAGATAACCTGAATCTAGACCATATAGCTGTTCCAAAAGGTTCATGAATATCCAATCCAATGTTTTTGAACTTCCAAGCTCACAACCAAACTTCACTTAATAATAATAATAGTAATAATAATTTATACCATTATATAAAATGTATACCTTTCTATAACTATTTTTAATGTCATTTAAATAATTTCAACAATGTTTTATTTAATTACACAATTTCTTCACCAGAGAATAAGGCCATATTCACTTTGTCTTTTAACTATTCTTTTCAAATACACAACATATTATTTTATAACTATAATTATGATCTATAATATACACATTTTGTAGGTTATATTTTGTTTATATAGCCATTAGTGTTATTTTTCTCTCACAATCTCAATATTATTTACACTTTCTAAATTAATGATATTTTTTCAACCATACAACAAACTACATTACATTATAAATTATTCTTTTAATATGAAAGCACAAAATACTTTTTTCACTAAAAATAATCATAATCTTCTATATTATATTTATCTACATATAACGAGGGTTTATTTTCTTAATTTATGTCAAACTATTTTATTTTTTTCTATTACCTACATATTTTCTCTCATTTCACAAGTATCATTTATTTTTTACAATTACTTTCAAGTTTTTTATTTTCTTATATCTTATTTTTCGCCCTTGGACTGATTACTTCAAATTTAATTTCTTAAATAATATCTTAAATTTAAAACTACATGAAATCAATAAATTATATAAATAAATATATATTAAAAACATATTAAAATTAAAATTAATATACTCAATAAAATAAAGTAAAAGACATGATAAAAATACGACTTTTTTTTGTCTAAGAATAATAATAATAATAATATATTATTACATTTATTAAAATTTCTTTAGAGAAAAACCAAAACGAAGACAAATAACCATCAAACTCCATTATTAAACTAACACAAACTCTCCGTTCCACCGTCATAACAGAGCCTCCTACTCGGTTCGCAACCACTTCATTCAGCAACAGCAACTAAGAATGGTTCAGTTTCGGTTAAAACCCGTAACGGCATTCGCGGCTAAGCCGTCACCGTTGGTGGCTTTCATAACGGTAATCGTCATTGGCGTGGTGGGGTTTTATTCGCTGCATTTCCCGTCCCGTTCCGCCGCTTCCCTCGACGCCTCGCGCTTCGGCCACGTGTTCCTCTCGTCGTCATCCAACGCCACGATCTCCAACTACCTGCGCGCGCTCACCGTGCACCCTCACCTCGCGGGAACAAAACCCGCCACTCTAACCGCGCGCTACGTGCTCAACCACTTCACCGGCCTCGGCCTCCGAGCCACCACCGCGAGGCACCGCGCGCTGCTGTCGTACCCCCTGCGCTCCTCGCTAGCAGCGCATTTTAGCGACGGTTCGAGTGTGGAGTTTCGGTTGGGGGAGGGAGAGGGTGACGGGGAGGTGGTGGCGCCGTACCACGCGTACTCGCCCTCGGGGTCGGCGTGGGCGGCGGCGGTATTCGTGAACTATGGGCGGGAGGAGGACTTCCGGCTGCTGGCTGCGGCGGGGGTGGAGGTGGCGGGGTGCGTGGCTGTGGCGAGGAGCGGCGGGGGAGTGGGGCGGGGGGCGGTGGTTGAGGCGGCGGAGAGACATGGTGCGGCGGCGGTGGCGGTGTTCGGGGACGGTGACACGTGGCCCGCGGGGTTTGAGAGGGGACACGTGATGAGAGGAGGAATCGGGGACCCGCTGAGTCCTGGGTGGGGTGGGGAAGATGGCGGCGAGAGTTTGAGTTTGGATGATAGTGAGGTTTTGAAACGGTTTCCTAAAATTCCATCTATGCCCTTGTCTGCTGAAGCTGCTGAGACCATTTTGGCCTCCCTTGGTGGAGCTCCTCTGCCCTTGGATTGGAGGGGTACCCTAAAGTCCTCCAAAGTTAGGAATGTTGGTCCTGGCCCCACAATCCTCAACTTCACTTATCAGGTCGCTTCCTTGCTTCCTCATCTAACTTTGTTCAGATTTTAGTCCATGCAGGCATGTAAAGATTTTGGGTACCAACTTTCAAATAATAGTTACTATAAAAATAGAGAACTTTACCATACATATCCATTACTATAAAAATATTGAGATGTGGTAAAATAGTGAAATTTCAGTAATAATATTTAGATGTGGCTTGATTTGGTTTTTCAGGGAGAGATGAAAGTGGCTACCATTGAAAACGTTTTTGCCATTATCAAGGGACGGGAAGAATCTGATCGCTATGTTCTGCTTGGGAACCATAGAGATGCATGGACATATGGTGCTGTTGACCCCAACAGTGGGACAGCTGCCCTACTTGACATTGCTCGTAGATTTTCTATTCTATTGCATTTGGGATGGACTCCACGAAGGACCATCATTCTGTGCAGTTGGGATGCAGAGGAATTTGGAATGGTAGGTAGCTCCACTAATCTTGCATTCATCATGGTTAACCACTTTCATTATGTGGCCACTGGATTTTGATAAATGACAAATCACTGAATCTAGACACTTGTGGTGAAAGTGAAACTCTGCTACCGTTTGTCTTATTTACCTAAATTTGTTGCCATTATCTTGAGTAAGTCTCTTTCACACGGGTTAGAGTCTTGATCAGCTTTTTGCTTTAAAAATTAATGCATATTTTGTGCTTTTTATCAAGTTAGATCAATTTTGCTTTATTTCGATTATGGTGTTACTTCTCTAGAAATGTGCTCATTAAATCAAGTTTATCCAATTCTGTAGATAGGATCCACTGAGTGGATTGAACAAAACCTTATTAATCTTCGTTCGGAAGCTGTGGCATACCTTAATGTAGACTGTGCTGTTCAAGGGGCTGGTTTCTTTGCTGGCTCAACTCCTCAGCTAGATGATCTCCTTCTCGATGTCATCAAAAAGGTATTTGAAGTAACTATACGTGCATATGCAAATCTTCATGTGGATAGTGTTTTAAATATGGTTGATCATGGTATTTGATTAATGCTTTACATCAATTGCCATGCACGTTTATTTCAGGTCGAGGATCCTGACTCTGAGGGTACAACGATATATCAGAATTGGGGAAAATCTAATGTAGGACTTTATGAAGTTATCTTTAGCTTGCCATAACTACATTTTCCCTTTCTCCTCTCACCGGTGCCAGTTATGTTTTTATTTAGGAAAATAATTTGGAAGTGAAAAAAAAAAAATCTTCAAGATTATTTAATGGTGATGAAAAATCATATATCTTCTGCTTAGCAGTTTTATCTTGGTTGATTGCAGATTCAAAGGCTGAGTAGAGTAGATTCTGATTTTGCTCCATTTGTGCAACATGCAGGGGTTCCATCTATTGATATGTATTATGGAAAAGGTACATACCTCGTTGATATGAACAAAAAGGGTTCCATATGATTTGAGAAAAAGTCGTGCCAAAATGTATCACATACTCATCTATTTTGCTCTAATAATCTGTAACATTTCCGCGGCCTTCTGTGTTAAATAATGTTATGTCTTTTCTCTAGATTATCCTGTCTATCACACTGCTTTCGACTCCTATAACTGGATGACAGAGTTTGGAGATCCCTTCTTTCAGCGCCATGTAGCTGGTTTGATTTCTTGTTTAATCTCCCTTTTAGCAAAAACTTTGTAATTATTATTTATTTGCGAATTCTTTTCTCAATCATGAGATGATATATCTTTTCTGTTCTTTGTTGTATCAGTTACAGGAATTTGGGGGCTTCTAGCCCTTCGCCTTGCTGATGATTCCATTATACCTTTCAATTATCTGTCTTATGCGGATCAGTTACAGGTATGCATTTATGTCAGTATTTTAATTAACTTCTTGCTAAGTAATATAACAAATGGAAAACAAATCTAATTTTTAAAAGGGAAGAAAAGAATGCTAATATTTGGGTGAGGCAAAGAGAGTAAGATGTGGGGCGAACTGAATAAAGTTTTCTCGATTTTAAAATTGCACTTATATGTCTTCCATCAATTGCAAAACATTCCTGCATCATTATTGATTAATTTTCCCCTACTTCGGACAGGTGTACAATGATATATTGAGCAACTTGTTAGACAAGCGAATCTCTCTACATCCACTAACTGCGTCGATTCAAGAATTTGCTTCTGCTGCCAAAGAAGCTGATGATGAATCAAAGGTAAAACGAAACTGCAATGGGTGTTAGTGTATTAGCACTATTGATCATTTAAATTTACATAATTACTCTTAGTTATCATGCCTTCTTATACTTGTCTTTATGAACTGCAGAAACTGAGATTGCAAGAAAATTCAGATCATTGTGTGGACATGAAAATCCGAGCATTGAATGATAGACTAATGCTTGCAGAAAAAGGCTTCTTGGATGTTGACGGGCTTCGAGGAAGGCCATGGTTCAAGCATCTTGTGAGTGTGTTTGTCTTCAATATGCTGGTTACAACTTTCATTAACGTTTAAGTTGACAAATACTTTCCCACTGCTTGTGCTACTTGTATGTTGAAACATGTGATTGTATGCTTAGGTTAAGAAAGCTACTAACTTGACTGCCAGAAATCCCTAGATTAGGCTTATATTTCAACTTTTCATGTGATAAATTGCTTATTTGTGTCATTACATTACTGTACAGCTTTTTGGGCCTCCAAGAGACCATGAAAGCAAGTTGGATTTCTTCCCTGGAATCGCTGACTCAATGTCTGAGATGTTTAAAATGAGTGAAAAAGAAAGGCTGGCTGCAATTCAACATGAGGTTTGGAGGGTTGCCAGGGCTATTCAAAGAGCTGCTTCAGCACTAAGAGGAGATTTGACCAAAGACTAGTGCAAAAGATGGAAATGTTTATCTTAGTTGAACTGTAAATATCAGTTTCTATTTTGTGCAATAGTATAATTAGTCCAAGGTCCACTTTTACCTGTAAAGTTCAACTGTACATTAAGGTATGTAAAGTTCAACTGTACATTAAGGGTAAAGCACTTGGCTTGTTTTGTTTGTTTGTTGTTTCTTTGATGAGAATTCACTTTTTTAGTCAGGTTAAATGACCTTCATCGTTTTGGTTGAGTTTTCCTTTTCCTTTAAAGATTTGCCAAAATTATGGGGAACGTTTTTCAATGATTAGTCCAAAATATGTAAGATGAATGAAATCAAATTGATTTATTGACAGAAAAAATGAACAACTTCCAAGCGCGCCAGGTAGGGGTCGAACCTACGACTTTCTGCTTAGGAAACAGACGCTCTATCCACTGAGCTACAGGCGCTATATACTATGTTACTTATATCTTAAATATTAATCTTCATAACCCTCTCTTTTCATTTTCTTCCATGGAACCTTACCTCTAAAAGAGTTACCACAGACTGATAGCCTGTTAATTATAATTGAATAAATTATTCTAAGGGTTATAAATAAATCCTTAAACAACGGACTTAAAAAAAGTCTCCTTTTGATTTTCTAAAATTTAAAAATCAAAATCTTTCATGTGTCTCAATTTATAAATTATCTAACACCACAATACATGTTCAGAATATAATTATATTTAATTATTACAAACTTTAAATGTATTCATTAAAAATATACACATATATAAACTCTTAGGAGGATTGTTACCCTTCTTTTAACACTGTTACCAACTGAATTATCTACTTGAATGTTCAATTATAATCATCAATAGAAAAAAAAGGTGAGATAATGTTTCAATTAAAAACATATAATACAATATATACATATATATCAAATAATGTCAATAACAGTACAAACAACGTAGATTTAATATTAAATACATCAAAATTGACTGTTCATGAAGGATTAATATTAAATATTAAGTTTTAGTTCAGAAACTAACACATGTTACCGTCTCTATCGTTTAGTAATATAATCATTTAAATATTATGTAATTTCTACATTTATAATTGAGTATTAGCTATTGTCATCCTTAACTTGGTATATGAAATCTTTATAAGTTTTTTAGCATATGATATCTTGGTTATCTAACTCAGGTTATTATCATAACTTGAATATCTTTTCAACAATCTATAACTAAATAATTATATTACATCTCAACATGTCAATAATACTTTCTTGATAATCATTTATACATGTAAATTATGTTTTAGAATATATCAATTCATTAAACACACTAGTGATTCACAAGGTCCATCATGTCCCATATCAATTTCATACATAATATCTTTAAGCATTTTTATCTAATTATATTCATGTATACAAAACACTTATATACTTTAAAATACTTTAATTTCATCTTAAGCAAAATATTTTCATTCGAACAAAAATCAACTCCAAGAAAAATATTTGTCTTCACATCATTTTTACTTAAACAGACAAGTTGTTGCTTAAGTAACAAATATAAAAAACGTAAATTTTACAGAAAGGCAAAACAATTCAAAAAAATAACTACATTTTTTAATCAACTTTAACCTTCTAACATATTTTAATCACCCAAACCAATATATTTTCTACTCTAACATTTACATGAAATTATTTTAATACAACTATACTTTCAAAAGACAATACAAGACACTTGATGAAGGTCAACTTAAAATCTATAGTAAAAGAACATGAATTGGATAAGACAAGTTACACAAACTCGTCCCCTAGTCATAAGCTTTAATTTTATTTTAATATTTTAATTATTACGTAAAATTATTTGTGTATTGAATATGATTAAATATTTTAATTATTATTTCATTAATATTATATATTTACAAGTAAAAATATAATTTTTATTTCATATTTTACTTTTAACATTTTCTTATAGTATTTTTTTTAACCTGCCATAAATATGGTAAAATCATTCATACTTAAGTTTTACTCTTTTAATTGTTATACTTACATTAAATCCTTATTTTTGTGAAATACTTTGATAATATATCTTAAATAATAAAAATAGCTAATCGCGCCAGGTAGGGGTCGAACCTACGACTTTCTGCTTAGGAAACAGACGCTCTATCCACTGAGCTACAGGCGCTTTATTTTCTTTCACACTTAATTATAATTTTGGGTTTATAAATAAAAGTTCTTTTCCAAATAGGAAACTTAAAAATGATGATAAACACGAAATTTGGCTCAAAAAGCTTAAACTGTAACAATGTATAGGACTTAAGTCAGGTTAAATGGATAATCTGATTGAGTACATTATTAAAATTATGCATGTTTCAAGTGGGTTTAAATAAAGTTGATTTCTTCAGCTTAAATTTGAATTTTGTAATTATTTTTCATAATAAAAATATGAACTTTTACCTTCTATTGCACATCTTTAAACCATTTTTATGGTTAATTAATCTGAATTCATTTGATTTTTTTATATTCAAAATCATATTTGTATTTTATAAGCTAAGAAATCAAACACTGAACCTAATATTTTGGAGTAAAATATATTAAGATTGTGACGCATAGACTCAATTAAACAAAAGAGATATGCTAATCCAATATTTTTTTGGCCATTTGTGTATGATTCCAAATGAATGCTTTGATAAAATATATTTACTTACACATTTTCAAGTAGCAAGTAACTTGGTTTCAAAGACTTCTTATTTAAACAAAAACACCTATATCAATATCTTTTTTATTGAAAATTAAATATTTTTAACCGCGTTAAAGATGAGGTAGAACTTTTAAATTTTACAAACTAAATTATAAAGATCAATTTATAGGTTACAATAATTTTTAATTATTATGTTATGTATTCTAGAATTGCCAATGTCCACTATTATCATATTCAAATATTTACATCTACACACTTCTTAAATTACATAATACCTATACAACGAACTTTCTAAAAACCTATTAATCTCCATATCCTAACACATCATCCAAATTATATTCTACAAACCCTTCGATCATTTTGGTCAATTCTCTTCTTGTTATTTCAAGATTTACCTTTGTTTCTATTATTTTTTCCTCAAGCATCTTTGCCTCCATCTCTAAAGAAGACACCTTCTCCTTCATTTTTTTCACTTGAACAATTCTTTCCATGTAATTTTTCATGCCCAAGGCTGATTGAACATGAGATTCCAACCAAGTCAAATCAAATTTGAATGTCTCAAGTTCTTCCCATAAAACTTGAAGATGATCACATGCTTCTTCATCCATCTCTTTCACCATTTTAGTCTTGAGAAAATGTAGAACTCTACCTAAAGATGTTAATGCCCATTCAACATATCTAGGAGTTCTCTTCTTTTCACTATTGATAAGTGAAGGATGTCGTGAACATACTTCTTCTAATAGTGGAATAAAATCTTGTTCTATTTTCCCTAAACCCTTCAAATCCACTAGCTCAACAAATGTTGTGAATGCTTCCTTGGGTAAAGGTGTACCAATATGTTTGGTAGGTTTATCATTAATCTTGTTTTGTGGTTGTTCTACTTGATTCTCCTGTTTTAACTTGGTGACCAAAATCTCAGCTTCAATTATGCAAGTATCATTTACTATGAATCCCAGGTTAATATTAGGGTTATGAAGTTCATCTAAAGGTATGAATTTTATGAAACCTCAATCTCTCTCTTTAGAATTGAATTGGTGTTCAGCTTCAAAAAAATCATACATAAAAAATTAGAGTATGATAGATTAAATTTCAATAAAATGATATATATATATATATATATATATATATATATATATATATATATATAT
>Ga0209489_104049_pt1 | contig 27550 bp, 15 predicted proteins | sample SiratrowhiteBW_FD_187527 | JGI IMG/M metagenome (GOLD analysis project Ga0209489, IMG submission 187527) | Root nodule microbial communities of legume samples collected from California, USA - Siratro white BW (SPAdes) (version 2) | ecosystem: Host-associated > Plants > Roots > Nodule | place... | reverse complement strand
AAATAAAAAAAAAAAAAAAAAAAAAAAAAAAAAAAAAAAAAAAAAAAAAAAAAATTTTAAAAAAAAAAAAAAAAAAAAAAAAAAGGAGTTCAAACTTCATTTTACATCAATAGAAGTGAATAATGTAAACCTTATTTTAATTAGCAATTAAACTTAACTTAGAATTCAAATTTTTAATATATTATTTTCCCCTCCATGCTAGCTATGAAATTTTATTACGTGAAACACGTTTTTTCTCTCCTTTTTTTTTTTCTTCCAATTCTCAGTGTGTTCTATCTTTATATTAAAACAAATAAAGAGCTAGAATTTTAAATGTTGAAAACATTGTCGAAATTTAGATTTTAGGTTCAAATATACATATGTAAAGTTAGTGGCGGTTCAAGGCTTTAGGAGACTTAAAGCGAATAAAAAAAATGAGATCTTTTTTGAATTAATAAAATAGTTAAAATTATAATTTTTTTATCTAAAATTTATTTTTCAAGCTTTTTATGATGCAAAATTATATAATAAATTATTATAATTAATTTCATTTAATTTATTTTTCCAATAAACAATAAAGTTAATCCGTTTAATCTTTGTTGAAACATGTTATCTTAAATAAGATTTTATTAGTTTAAGTTTTGAAAGACTCCTTTCAGCTGAAACAACAAATACTGGAATTGTTAATATTATTCTATATATTGTATATGCATTTGGAAAAGAATTTATTTATTTTATATAATTAAGAATGTCAATTGGTTTATCATTTTTCAATCCTATAATCTCCTTTAAGATATTTAATTCTGAAAATAAATCTAACCCATCAAGATCGAATAAATTATTATTTTTCAAATACTTTTCAAGGTTTAAGCATTTTTCTTTCAAAAGTACACAACCCAATAACTTTAATGAATTTCCTCATTTTTAATTCAATGAATATGTTCTTGATCAAATTCTGCAATCATTTCTATCAAACTTAAAAAGTTTCCATTACTTTCTTGTAGATTTTCTTATTTTTTCCACCTAAGGCTAAGTTATTTTTACCAAGGGTTTTAATAACAACAATAATTCTTAACAACACCTTTCCCCAGTGTTCTTTATCTCTATTTATTTGTTCTTGAACATGTTTATCTATTGTTTTATCTTTTGACAATCTCATTTCCAGATCAATCCATGCATTCATATTAATAATATGTTCATCACATATTTTATGGCTCTTTAACTTAGCACTAAGATTTCTCCAATCTCTACTACCTTCGTTACCTAGTTTACTAGTACAACTAATAATATTAAACAATTTATAACAAAAACAGAATACTATATCTAAATCTGCAGAATAAATGATCCATTTTTTTTCATGTTTCTCCCTCTTAGAAAATGTTTGGATATAATATGATACAAAGTTTCTCCCTCTTAGAAAATTTTTGTTGGATATAATATGATACAAAAAAGTGTCTTGAGTATTTATCTTTTGGAAGATCTATATTAGTTATCCTAAAAGTTCCTTTTTTTACTAATAAGTCTCTTAATTTTGTATCAATATCCTCTCATTGACTTGGATCATATATATTTTTAATATTAGAATCATTTTGTCTTGCAATTTCATTCTCATTATCATGAGTTTGTGAATTAGAATAACCTGATTCAAATTTTCTAGTTGTCATATTTGTATATTTTTATATAAAATTAAAAATTATAATATCTGAATATAACTTATGAGTATATTAAAATAAGTCTAAGTTAAAAAGATAAAACCTGATTGTCAAGACAATAAACTTGATTGTAGAGTGAACACAAACTCTTCCTCAATCAATCTACTATTCTAAGTCTCCAATCAATCTACTGCTCAAGTCTCCAGATAAGGACACACGACACACATATAAATGCACAGTATAAAATAACATATAAAGAGATGATATGAATCCGTTGGAATATAGGGAAGAGATAAATTAAAAAGTTTTGATACATAAGATTCCTTGACTGTTCAATTTTTTTAAAATATTATTAATTTATTATAAGAAAGTTTCAAGAATATTATTCATTAAATAGTATTTATAGTATCGATACAAATATAAAGTTATTAAATAATATTTATAGCACCAATGTAAACTTAAAGTCAATTTAAATATTTAATTTTTAACTTTTTTATTTTAATAATATGAGTAATAAAATTTTTTAGACTTTTGAGGCCTTGAGGTCTAAAGCATATTAAATTTTTTTAGAGACCTTTGAGACTTTGAAGCCTAAAACTATTGCTTTACCTGTTTGGACCTTAAGCCACCCCTCTGAAACTTGTCAAGTTTATATCAATAAGCACTGAATATGGGGCCTATGTTTATTAGGTTATTATGTTATACACGTGTTCACTCCCTCTTTTCATATTGACTTTGTTGATCATTGGTACGATATTTAAAATACACTAAGTTACATGCCTAATCTTAAACAAAAATATAAATGCATTTATAAGATGATTTATAAGATGATTTGTTTCCTATGAAGTTTATTCTATTCATTAAATGTATATGAAAACAATAAAGAAAAAATAGCGTTGTTTAATAAATGATGTTAGTTAGATATGTAATGAACTTTTACTTTTCTTTTTTGACAATTATTTATTTATTTGTGATTTAAAAACGAATTTATATTTTAAAGAATTGTATTTAATTTAGGTACATTACATAAAAAAAGGTTGAAATTATCGATAAATTTGTATCTGTAAGTAAAATTTCAATTGTTAACGACTTTTAACGACAAAGACGATCAATTTATTTAAGAATTTATCTATCAATTATTATCAACAAAAATTTAACCGTAAATTTAATGGATAAAATTCTTCAATGAATTAACTATCAATTTAATATATTGGTAAATAACCTTCCAAATTAGTAACGGATTTAATCTGACAATAACAATAATAATAATATCTATGATAGTAATAACATTAATAATAATAATAATAATAATAATAATAATAATAATAATAATAATAATAATAATACCAATAATGATAACAACAAAAAGAGTAATAATAATTTTAATTGTAATAATAATAATTATTATTATATTTTCATAATAAGAATAATAATAAGTATATACTGTTGAAAGTCTTTTCTTGTGTAATGGTTATAAGTATTTTTAATTTAAATAAAAAATATTTCAAACTTTATATATATATATATATATATATATATATATATATTGAAATTAAAATGATGTTTAGATAATAAAGAAAACGAATATAACAACATTAGATACTAGTTTAACTCGAATTAAGAATGGGTTAAAATTGTCACTTAAAAATTCAAATGCAAGTAAACATTCTTGGAAATTTAAAATTCAAAATATTTAGTTTATTTTACACAAATTTTATTTATTTATTTATTTATTAATAGTTAAGATAGATAAATGCTCCCTAATTAGTTTACTTGAAGAGGGATATTTTCTTATTAAATGTGACCAACTAAATCATATTTGTTTGGCCGATAAATTTACGAAAAGTATTAGAATGAAGTGACTAACAATATCATTTCAAAAGGCACCGACTTTAATCTTTTTATCTAAGACATAACAACGATGATAATTACAAAAGTTTTATCAACACCACATTACCCGCACTTCTATGTTTCAACTACTATATTCCCTCTCGTCGTTTTGTTTCATTTCTCAATGTGTGTAACTTCTAACAACGTGTGACTTTGTTCCATTATACCCTTTCGCTTCAAATCCATGTCCAATGGAAAAACATGTTCACATCTCAAGCACACAATTAAATTACAATTAAACCATAATAATGAAATTTGGTTGACCATTGTGAGTGTAATTAATTATCTTTAGAATGTTAACGATGATCCGTAATTATAAATCCTTTCTTAGCGCAAATAAAGAAATTTCAAAACAGTGAATAGGAAGCTTTCATCATGCACTTTATTCACTGTTTCTTTCCTCTATGCTCCATGGAATATAACGAGCATTTATGCTTAAAAAAAAAGATGTGAATCTAGGTATATAGAATAAAACCATACATGGTTCGTAAAAAAAATAAAAAAAATACATGGAAATAGAAGTGAAGCAACCGGTACCTGGCTGACATTGAATTAAAGAGATGAATATTTGGGATAGAATAACAAATTTTGAATTGTGTCTTATCATAGTTTATTTAGTGCAAAGTGGTCCTTGCTCATTGCATCCAAACATTACCCCACAAAGTTCCTTAGGGTTTTTGTCTTTTTGACCTACCAAGTTAAGCAGAAGATGGACACGCCTCGAGTATAAAGTTGAATAAAGAAAAGGGTTGGGAAAGAAAGGCAGAAATAAGAGATGCCATTAGAATAATTATTATTGGTGAAAAAGGTTGAATAAGCTCTAGTTGTGCTCAAGTTTGATTGGCACACTAACCAAAAACTAATGTTGAATGTGATGAGGAGCAAGTGGAGCAAAGATTCTCAACAACAGCCTTACACAATATCATATGGATTGCCTCTCAAAATTCCTGTTGGCTGGCTCAGCACGAATGTATACGATACAATCATTCTCAAGGACAAAGTGCTTTATGTATGCTTCATGCATTGTAAAATCACCACATATTTTGTTTCACTGTCACACAAGTTTTAAATTGTAGATATAGTCACATTCTGTGTCATAGTTGAAAATTGGATTGCCATGATTAGAATTTGAAAGATTAAGATTCTACAATGATATAATACATAACAGAATTGAACTTCAGAGATTTAAATGGCATAATTCGGATAAAGTTACTGAGTAAGAAGCACATAAAACATAAAAGCACAATTGCATGGACAACTCATCCATCCTCAAGTGGCAAGGCATTTTTTTTTTTTCTTTGTGATAACTTCGAATTATTTCTGGTTATACGATTTTGATGGGATTGGGGGAATTTCTCTGAACCATCCATTTTTAAAGTAATGTTCTCTTTTTTTCTTGTCCCCCATCCTTGTGCTATCTCTAGGGTGTTATATATTAGTATCCTCTTATTTCATTTATTCTTCACTTTTTTTGCTTCAAATATGAAGTTGCAAAAAACCAAACAAACTTAGTCACTTTACATGAGGACATGCAAAAGTTTTAAAGAAATTTTGCATACATATTATGTTATAACCATAAAAAAGTAACGTTTCATAAGATTTTTGTTTTTTTGTGTGTGTATGTGTTCATTATTGATTGCCTTAGCTAGTGTGTTGTGAAGTGGAAAAAGGATTATGATATGATATTTGATGGTGGAAGTTAGGTTTTTCACGAGAAGAGTGGTAGGAGTTGTGGTTGGTGAAGTTGATGACACAGCAGAAGAACAAAAGGGATTAGCACGAGACAAATGTAAATATTGGGAAAGTGGAAACGATATGATGATGAGAGAGGAGGTGGTGGATTCTGAAAGTTGGTTATGGAAGAAGCTAGGCCTCCATCATATATTGAGGCAGTGCCAGATTCTATCTAGAAAGAGAAAAGAAGAGGAGTCCGTGGGATGGGCTAAGTTCCATGTGAAATTGTCACATGTAAAGAGAAGGGCCATTAGCTTCTGAATGAAGATGTCCCTTTTTCTGATATCCCCTCAGAATCTTATCGAACGCATGTTGGTTTGACAATTGACAACGAGAGAAAAAAATGTTAAAAAGAATTTCTTTAACAGATTTTAGAGATCATTTACCAAAGAATTTTGAGAAAGTCTGAAAACATTTGTAAGAAAGAAAAAAAGGTAGATTTTTAGTTAGTATGACTTGCACAATTATATTGTTGAAAGTTTATAGTAATAGTACAGAACACGGGTATTGTCTTAAAATTGAGAGAGATTCATGAGAAGGGTAAGTTTTAAGATTGACAAATTCACAAAGTCAAAAAATGGAGGTTCAGATGAGAGTTAAACTTAAAGATGATTTGGAAGTTGAAGGGGAAGAAGGACAAAGAGTACGTCTTCACTGAGGCCTCACTTATTGGGTATCTAAATGATTATAATGTGAATTATCGTACATGAAGAAAAGGACTTGCTAAATTATAGCCCCTCATGCGTGTTCATGTGCAGATACAGAGACTGAACTGGTCTTCAACCTACTTTTTCTCAGCGCCTTCCATTTTGTATCAACCGTTCATTCTCACATCATATAAGACGTATCCAATTTCACCACTGCTGTCTATTTTCAACGATCCCAAGTGGATCTTGTGCCATTGTAGGATGTTACCAACACTTTTTTACACTTTCTCTTTAATTTCTTATAGTATGGTCTAAAATTTCGTGAATATTATCCTTAATACATTAATTAAGTTGTTGCCATTTGAAATTCATGGGTCCAAATCCTGGAAGTGTTCTTCTGTTTTTATTTATTTTTTCCAGAAACAGTCTTCAGCTTAAAGTATGATTGTGTATTACATGCTCAAACCCGTATGTGAGCCACCAAGGAAGTATAACTCAGGCAGTGGAACAGTATGTATAAATGATTGTACAAGGGCTTATATTTACTTACCATTCATTATGATAGAGTCCGATGCATTATGCTACTCCATTATGCAATCATGCTGCCTCCACCAAATAACTTAAAACTTCTATCAAGTAAATCGATATAATCTTTCATCAAATAATCGATAAAATATTTAAACGTTTCTCCGATGCAGTTTTTTCATGTTTTGTGCCATCATAATTGCCAGCCGAATACTGCCCTTTCATTACGACTATTTCCTTCTGTTCAACAGTACAGTTTAATATAACTTTTTGAATAAAAATTTCATTGTTTAATAGAAGTTCCTAAGAATCGCGTAACGAAGTTTTATACTAATTACTACGCTACTCTGTAAATTGCAACTATTTTATATAAACAATGATGGATACACTAACATTGTTTAGACGACCCAACCAGTCCAACGACAATTACAGCCTCAACTAAAGACTGCATCAATCACAACCCCGCAGAATTTTGTCCGTACGATAAAGGGCGAGAAAAATAACTTGGCTGCAAGTAGCAGTAAAAAGGCATCGAAAGGTATTTGTTGACTGTATTCGCCAGCGGTTTTGTTTCTGTTAGGTGAGTTCCAGTGCCATGGTTAACAAATAAACTAGTGAAATAAAACTAGAATATGCAGAGCACGAGGGGGAAAGGCAATACAAGGCTAGATTTACTGTTATGTGGAGTATAAGAGTTGGCCGATAACGAGGGCATAACCAAAAAGGGAAAGAATTTATAAATGCATGTCTAGCAGAGCCAGAATCAGCTTTCAATCATTGGTTCAGGACCAGATGGTTCTGTGCGACTTCTATTTGCTTGATGGACGGAGTTAAACAAAATGTCCTTGATGACCTACACAGAAGAAATTGAGCATTATTTGAGCATCCAAGCAAGGAATAATTTAACGAGGCGCAGGGAAGGGCGGGGGTAGCAATGCAAGTCACCTGTGACATCAGACCGTGCACTTGCTCCACAGTTATTTTTGCACTGTCACGAGTAATTTTAGCAAGTGCAGATTCTTCCTGCAAATCATGGAAATGTCAGTATGAGGTATGCAAGGAGAGAAAAATTGTGGGAGAGCGTAAAAAACGTTAACATGCATTGGGCGGCATTCATAGATGATCGTAAACAAAGTTGATACAGAGCAGCTTTAAATTATCAACAGTCAAAGACCTACTATACATTTGCATGGTTATGGTTTTGTCTCAGTTTCAATTTTCTCGTCATTAAAGTTACTAAAAAACTATAGATTAAAAAATTCAACAAGAATCAATCAGGAATTTATAATTTGTCCTAGATTTTTGCTTGTGACAACTGCATACTTTTTTTCAATAGAGAAAAAAAAAACTTTTTGAAGAATGGGATTCAAGAAACGGAGAATCCAAAAACTGAGAATAGTTTAGCGCTCCATTTTTTGGTAGGGAGAATTCTCACATATGCGTAACAGTTGGCCACACCACCACAGCATATATTATATACAGTTTTGGCAGCATGCATATATTCAATGGCCATATCCATCATCTTCACATAGAGGGTAATAATATATACAGAAATTCTACACAGTGCAGGAGAAATGCTCCAACACAGGAGTAAATTTCCATCATGGAAATGTGGAAACGATATTTATGTAGCCCAACGATATCATGTAAACTAATCACACATCACATAGTATTTTCTATTTTGTGCATGTTGCATGTGAGCACAAGCCCACACATATCTGTAGAGGTTAGTAATAACAGTAAATTGATCCAACTAAATCTAAGATGTCGTCGAGAAACCAATATTACAAATTAAGCAAGCAGAATATTAGCAGTCTTCAGCAAAACTAATCAGGCACCATGTGCAGTCTAGTACTCCAGTAATCCCAATATTTGATTCTTTTACAATTGACTTGGCCAACAGAAACAGGGCCCCAGTGGTGACAATTGACAACACAAGTCGAAAATGCATTTATTCAATATCTGCAATGATTTTTTTGTTGTGAAAACAACTCACTTAAAGGGAAAAGTAAAGATTAAAATAAGACAAATTGTGATTCTCTTTCTTTAGCTATAACTTAGCCAAACAGAACCAGGGCCCCCAGTGGCAACAACCTCATTCTGGAATACATGTATCCAGTATTTCCAATAATATTGTTATTGTGAAAACAACTCATTTGAAGGGAAAGTAAGGATCAGATATAAAGACCAGTTGTGATTCTGTTTTATTTGGTTTGGGAGGATGGGATGGAAAATTGACAACAAACTTGTACAAGTTAATGAGGTTGGAATTCCTCTAGCAACAAAAAGTGAAAAATACAATGAAAAAAAAAAAAAAAAAAAAAGATGCCAAAGCAGCAGTTAGTCCACAAACTCGACCATCCAACATCTAGGTCTTGATTATTGTTGTAACAAATTTGATTGATGAAAGACAGTATCAAACAACTTTACCAGCTAAGTTGGCCAATGTCTAACAGACAGTCATTCATGATTATGATGGTTTAATGAAAGGTAAACTAGTTACAAGTAAGACACTTCCAAACCCCTCAAAAAGAATAAACCAACAAGATTCATGATTAGTTTAATAGAAGGTATTGAATCAGAATGAATTAGGATGTTCTATATTATTGGTATCTAAATTTTCAACCAGTTATGACGAGTATGGTGGATCCGATAAAGCTATATCAGTTTTAACAGTGACAAAGTTCATACATATTAATTCTCGTCAATTGTATTTATGCTACTTTCTTTTTTCTTGATGAAAAAAAAAATGATTTTGATAGGGGAACTACTACCACCATTTAGGGCTTTTTTTTTTTCTAAATTTAAGCAAAATTAATTTGAATTGTTGAACATAATTAGGATGTGTGCCCACCATCCTATATTTATATTGAATTTTTTTCAATGGAAAGCGTGAGAATTAGTTTTCCAACACCAAAACCGGCAGGGTCATAATAATTTATGCAAATCCAATACGACCCAAAATAATAAAAAGCGAAAAAAGTATGTAAGGTAAGAAAAACTCTTGCAAGCATATCTTGATGTTGAGTATAGCACTTGAGCTACAAAACGTGAGAAAATCCATCCATGACATGTATAACTTTAATACTGATGACATTTGGTATAAAACCATACAACCAAGGTAGTCAAAATCACCTAAGTGTGAGATCCTATGTGTCTACAATCTACCCCTCCGTCTCCAGTCTTGAGTTCGCTCAAGGTGGTGAGTTTGGTGGATCACATCAGATCACCATTGCAAATCGCAACTCTAGTGAGTGCAGCGTTCCTTGCTTGCAAGTTTGGGAGCAGTTGTCGTCACGGCCTCAATGTTCCTCACGGCAATGCCTCTTGCAGTCTTAGTGCATTTCGTGGTGCCTGTCACAGCACCTACCTTTCTCTATTTCTAGGTTATTCTCTTGGTTTGGGGTGCATGACCCAATTTTTTAACCCGAAACTTAAGCCCATATTTTTTTCCTTAAAAGCCTGATTACTTAACCCAACTCACCTCATTGCCTAAAAACATCAAGCAACCCCATGGAAAGCACTGCCTAAAAATTGTTGAGTCATGACTGCCTCTCTTCCATAACTAAAAAATGTTGCATACCACTCTCTCTCCCTTTACCAAAAAACAAAAGACTTACGCTCTCCCTTTGGCTATTTAATATCACTTCCACTCGCTCTCATTCCATTCATCTTTCACCCTCTTTGTTTATTACCACTGAACCGCAACATACCAATCTGCTCTTCCTTTACAATAAACCAAATTCTATCGCACCACAAATTATTACTTATCCTTGTAAGATGTTTTTTCCGCAATCATTGAAATGACTTCAAATCCAACTTCAAACTCCTCTATACCCATGGCTCCAAAACATAGGAGTGATATAGCCTGGAATTATTGTAATTCAGTTGGTGAAGATACTAGGAAGCTTCAATTCAAATACTTACAGAACATAATAAAAACGAGAGAGTTTATCAGTTGAAGCATCACTTGGTTGGTACTCAAAAGGATGTTGGATCTTGCAAGGGTTTTAATGATAAAGTGAAGAAGGAAATATGTGAAATTGTTGTTGGTTTGCAACAAAACTTGATCAAGAAATCAAGCTTTACTAAAGAGGAGGAAAGTGCAGAAGCTGGTGAGAAAAGAAAAAACAACAAAAGATTTGGCTGACAAGAGTCCTAGAAATAATTTTAAGTAGTTAGCGCACAAGCCACCATCAACACCATGTTTAAGGCGTGAGAGAAGAAGCATTATTTGGTTTTAAGGCATGACCTTGGATTTAAACATCCATCCTATCATGAGATTAGAGTCAAATATTTGAAAGAAAGTGAAAAATACAATTCACTTGCTTTACAAGCAAAAAGGGATGAATGGAAGAAAACCAAATGCACAATTATAATCAATGGCCGGAATGATAAGAAAAGCAGGAAAATAATAAACTTACTAGTGAACAGCCCAAAGGGAATTGTGTTTCTGAAGTCCATAGATACATATGTTATATCCAAATCAGATGAAAAAGTTTTTGAGATGATGAATACCATTGTTGAAGAGGTGTGGGAAGACATTGTTGTCCGGGTTGTGATAGATAATGCAGCAAACTACAAAGTTGTTGGTTAAATGTAGATGGCAAAGAGGAAAAGCCTACTTTTGGACACCCTATGTTGCACTTTGTATCAACTTAATGTTCGAGGATTGCTAAGAAGATCCCAATTCATGAGGAGACAATTTCAAGAAGGTAAAAAATTTATGACCTTTATCTATTAAAGAACTTTTCTCATTTCTCTACAACATTTCACAAAAGGAAGAGACTTGGTGAGGACAGGCATTACTTACTTACTTTGCCACATCTTACTTGACATTAGGGTTCCTTCATGAAAACAATGGAACTTTAATTAGAATGTTTACTAGTAATGAATGGAAGTCTGGTAGGTTTGTTAAAACGCAGGATGGAAAAACAGTTGAGGATGTGGTTTTGGATAAGGAATTTTGGAAGAATATCATAACTTGTTTGAAGGGTGCATTGCCTCTAGTTGAAGTGCTTTGATTGGTTGATTCGGATCAAAAACCAATCATGGGGTTCATTTATGAAGCAACGTACCAGCTAAGGAGAAGATACAAAAGGCTTTCAATGTTGCCAAAAAAACCTATCCAATCTAACTGTCTATAAATTTATTTATTTAAGTGATTTTGAAACTGAAACTGAAAAATAAATCAATGCAATATATTTTCGTTAGCTATTTGCCTTTGTGGAACATCATTTGTGAAAGGTGGGACAAGCAACTTTATAGGCCTTTGCATGTTGCAAGTTATTTCCTAAACCCCAAATGCATTATTGTTCTAATTTAAAGCTGATTTGGAACAAGGTCCAATGGATGTCTAACAAGAATGGTGAAGGATGAGGATGAACAAACTTTGATTGATGTTCAAATCAACAATTTTTGGTTGTCCCTTAGCTACTAGGTCAATTAATTTAAAAACTCCAACAGATTGGTGGAAGTCCTGATGGTGATGATGAGCATCCAAAACTCCAAAAATTTGCCATTCATATATGAGTTTGACATGTAGCTCCTTTGGATGTGAGCTTAATTGGAGTTCCTTTGAGATGGTAAGTTAATATTAATGAAAATATACATCTAGAATTGAATTACCAGTCTACTACTTATCATATTTGCCTTTGCATTTGTTTAGGTCCACACAAAGAAGAAATAGGCTAAAAGCAAAGCACAATGAATGATGTTTTCATAATGGTTATTCAAAATTAGCTAAGAAGCAAACAAGAAATCCAATTCAAATTAATATTGTTGACTGTTCATCGATGAGTGGATCACCCAGAAAGGATTTCATCATAAAAAAGTGACTCTGTCATGAAAAACTTCAATAATCCAAAGAAAACCTCAATACACTGATACAGAACTTCTAATAAATTAATGAAAATACTGTAACTTGTAAAGAAACAGTCACTCACCTCTTTCTTTCTAGGTGTCGGTGCTATTAGTGGCCCAAAGCGTGAGTGTGCCAACTGATTCTCTGCTTGTTCTAGCTTTTCAGCTGCAACAGGAATATTCCAACTGAGACACCCATACTTTCAAAACATAACACTATCAAATACACAACATTTTAAAGAGAATTTCAGAACCATTCTAGTCGACAATAAATAAATCATTATACACACACACATTCACTGCAGCAAAAATAGTACCTAAATCAGAGATCTGTCCAGCAACATAATCTCCATTGCCCAGCAGAGGAGAAGACGACAATGTATTCACCCAATACTTGTTCCACAGGAGATCCAACAGGTGTGAATCAAGAGATGACTTAAAGTAAGTGATATCCAAGGCATAATACTGCAAAAGCACGCGAATGGAATTGAACAAAAACTAAAAAAAATATAAAAATATTATAAATAAAAATTGGCAAACAGCAGAGCAAGAAGAGAGACCTGTTTACAGTGGACACCAAAGTCCTCAATCTTATTGAGAGGAATAGTTTGATACTCAGAAATAGGCTCATCCGGAGGCTTATACCCTTCAGGATAAGTCCTGAAAGCCCCAATCTCAACCTTCCCCGCCGAAACAGTCCTGGTGGGATCAATCACAACCGCCAGAAACGGCTCCTGGAACTGCTGATTCAGCATCTGCGTCGAAACATCGATCCCCGACAGCCAGCATCCATACCCAGGGTGAGAGTGATACCATCCCACAACATTCTCCAACCGCCCAGCCTGCAAAAGAAAAAGTTCGATCAAAATAAATTCGAATTAGGGTTAATGCTAGGGTTTAAGCGAAGGAACCTGTTTGTTGGTCTGGGAATAATCGACCATGTACTCGTACGCATCGGCCTGAGCATTGACGCGCGTTTCCGTGCCTTCGACGGGGAGAGCGAAGGCGTCCATCACGATGATGGCGTCGGCGTCGGTCTTGCCCTGCATGAGGCCCATGACCTCGATGGTGCCGCCGGAGCGCGCGTGGACGACCATCTTGAGTAGCGCGAGTGCGGAGATCTTGACGCGCTTGAAGTAGTGAGGGTCATTGGCCCAGGGCTTGTCGCGCTGGAACTCGTTCTGGCCGGCCTCGTCGTAGTAGAATATGGAGTCGTCGGCGTTGGCGGCGGTTGCGGTGGAGGAGGAGACGGCGGCCGGAGTGTCCATGGGGATGATGTTGTTCTCGAGCTCCCATGTTTTCTGTGCGATCGCCGATGAAGACGATAACCCTTCCATTTCTTTGCCTTATTTTCTTCTCTCTTCACTATGCCACACTCTTTTGCTGTCTCACTATACTCAAATTTGAATTACCATGTGTTCTTTTATTTTTTATTTCACACTGGATTTACTTTTTTAAGTTTTTAATTAGTTTCGATAACATTATTTGTATTTTATGCAAATGTTTTCACTACTTTCTATAACGTGTAAAATAAATTCACATATCATATTTTTAAGGATAGCATATGTAAGGTAAAATATCATTTTGTTGTAAGTTACTGTTCTTCAATTATGTTTTATTGATAATTACACATGTTTGTTGTTTTTAATAATTCACAGTGTAGTATGTTTTTAACTTATGTTTTATTGATAATTACACATGTTTGTTGTTTTTAATAATTCATAGTGTAGTATGTTTTTAACTAATTTTAATAGATATTCTTCATGACTTAAAATTTATATTGATAATGTAAATTTTTTCTTAATAAATTAATATTTTTTTAAAAGACATTAAATAATTAAAGCATTACAAATATTAAAATTTTCTTATTTTTTATTTATTATTATTTTATTATATTGGCATAATGTATTTATAAATCTTTTCTTTATCTGATTCTCTTATTTATTTTCTTAATTATTTTGAATTTTTCACTTATTTTTTTTATGATTTTTTCAATGATTCTTTTATATTATTGTTTATTATAATACGATCAAATTTATTATTTTCACAATCAAACTTTATCTTTTAAACTTAATCTTATTTTATATATAAGTTTTATTCAATATTATATATATATATATATATGTATATATATATATATATATATATATATATATATATATATATTTATATATATATATATATATATATATATATATATATATATATATTATAATTTTTAATTTTACACCACATATTAGAAACGACGTACATGCCCTATAGGTTTCCCTATACTTCTCACTACTGCAGCACAAGACAAGGTACTACAAATATTTTCACAGAACCAAATCGGCTTAAACAAATCGACATCATCCTCTATAATACTCTCATTTTCATCCTCTCACAATACATCATTCAAAGCAAATGAAGACAAATTATTCTGTGTACAAGAGTCTTTTGTAGTCATTTGAGAATAAATTGTCGTATAAAATATTTTAATTGAATTTTGTAAAATCGAACCTATGATTAGTAATTCTTGTCGTAACAAAGAAAAAAATTATATATAATTCTCTTACTTTATTTTTATCCACCCTCCCTCTTACCTTATGTGGAGTCAAACGACGCGTGCAAAAGCCTTTCGTCAAACTCAAACTAATTCGAGCTCTATATTGTGATTCACCGAAGGAGCGTCAAAAAGGTGTGCCTGAGTGTCCAGATATTCGTTAACCAGGGTAAAAAAAATGTCGCTAATTTAACCATTTATACAGCAAATACATTCCAATTCCTGAACCGGATTTCCCTGAACGTAATAAACACCCAAAAAACAAACAAGAAAGAACAGAATAAAGAAAAAATACACCTGTCTAAGTAGACGTATATTCTTGAATATTATTAATCTCACAACAAATGACCTGCATAATCCCTACTTTCTAAGCTAATGGTAACTTACAATTTAAAATACAAAATACAAGAATGGGCATCATTTGACACCCCTGTTCCTGCCCCTTCTGCTGGTATATCTGGCGGTTATTCTTCTTCCCTTTTGCTTAGCAATGCTAGTTGGAGTGGCCGGCAAACCTGATTCCACACCCAGCAGGGAAGTATCTTGTTGAACCTCGTACTGTAAGCTGGAACTGTTCTGCGAACCAGAGGCAACACCATCGTCGTCCCCAATTACATCAGGGACGTCCATTGACTCACGCAATGTTTTACAAAACTCTTGCTCAAGAATAACCTGAACTGTCCTTTCCTGACTTGAATCATTTGTATTAGGATCGTTGTCCTCCAATGTTTTTGTGTTCTGTTCAATAACCTGATCTGCATTGAAACTAGCAAACAGGAAAATGGCAGAATTAATTTAAATTTACCAATTTGATAACTGTAATAATAAGAAACGAAGACCAGCATTTCTTTTCCTAGACAGGTGGGGAAAAAAGTCATTTGATGTTCCCACATATTTCAAGTCTATTAAAAAATTGCTCATTCTACATTTCGCAATCGAGTAAAAGTGCCAACAGAGAATCAAGGCTTCTTGGAAATTTGACCTTAGTACTGAGTAAAAGCAAAATTTAACCCACCATTACATTCCGCTGATCAACTAAAAGTAAAAGGCACCTAGGTTATATATAAATAGATTTTACTTTAAGATAGTTCAACATCAAAAGCCGTGTACCATAAATTTACCTTGGCTCTGAAGAGGGGAACCCATTTGCCAATTCATCTTCTGCTCCAACCTTCTCTTTGATAACTAAGTGATCACTATCTTGTAATCTAGAATTTATAGCTGCATTCAAATGAAGGATCCGCGTATAAGATGTACTAGAATTGACAATATTGAATAAAATATTTAAACTTCAGATCACAAAGGAGAAATTTTATCATAATCGAACAAGGGGAAAACACCATGATCTACAAACACATGCAAGGTCTTGTAGATTACCACCCTGATCTATGTACATACATCCTCATGAAAATGCATAAGATATGCATATCACACCCTAGCTAAACGAAAACTCAGAAGGGTTGCAAAGCTGAACCCTTATCATTGTGCAATGGCTCATGGTATACCGCTAAACACTATTGCGTCTCACAAATAGCATTTTAACAAGTGTGTACAAGTTGTCATATAACACATTAAATCAACCGAGCATGTTTTCTAATCATAAGAAAGCCAAAGGGACTGAATCATACCTTCTTTAGTTTCTTCAACTGAGTCTAGCTGATGACCTGGCCCATTTGTGTCATTGATGCCATTGACTTTAACTAGTCCGTCATCCCTGTTTAACATTCAAAGAAATGCTACAATTAGAAGACAAATAATATATAGGGCCAGAATTCATACAAAAAGCCTGTCTAGATCTCTGCACATGGGACTCTTGGTGGCAAAACATTGACAGGATTAAACTCAACATAATTTGTCACTGTTTTTGACAGTCTTGCATGGGGCACGGTGTCAAGAGTTGCAAAACTTTTCGGTTGGTCAACAATAAGAAGGTGCCTTTACAATATAATCAAATGCTGGGAACGTGAAAGAGCTTTAGTCCAGAGAGTCATCAGTTTCAAACAGTGTCGCACTAAAAGGAAATTTTAGCAATAAAGGAAAGCTAAAAATTCCAAATATCAGCCAAAAGAAAATGTCAAAAAGTTGGTCAACAGATTAAACTATTTAAGGACCTTAAATGCCTCATAAGATAAAGTTGGGGATGGGAAGGGAGAATAAGGTACTATTAGAAAGTAAATGAGAAAACACTTAACCTGACTAAACAAACAAGCACAACTTTATTGAAAAGTGATACGATAGGAATACTGTCACCTGTACATATCACTTGAGGATCCATCTCGTAGTCCCGAAGTAGTTATTTCTCTGCTGTCATCTTGCGTACCTATGTGGCATGGATTTCCATAAGCAAAGTAAAGCTTCTACTGAGAGATGGGGGAATAAAACTATTGTAGAATGCATGAAAAAGAACAACGGATTTATACATGTAAGTAGTTAAATCACACTTCTCAGATCTAAAATAATAACTATCAGTGAACAATGTCTGTGTCAACTTGCCCAATTATAACTCTCATGAATATATCAAAAGAAAAAGCATTGACAATCAACAAATGGTTTGGTTTTAACACATATTTGACTAACATATTAGATATACTGTCACAGTCGGCAGTTTACCTTTGGTCTGCGGAACAGCAACAGAGCCCTTAAAAAAACGAAGAAAATAAAATTGTGTTAGCATAAAATAGAGCTTATCTTTAAAAAATCTTCAATGTATTAAAAGGAGAGAGGCTCTTATATAAACTCCAATTCAGATGTGCACCTGATTCTGTTCAAAATTAATGTTAACTGGATAAGACAGCACAGATTCAGGTTGGAACCCATCTAGTTTACTCCCCAAATCTGAAGAGAAATGAAGTTAAATGAGTAAATCATGAACATACTTTGTATGTTTTAAGGAATAAATATGTTTTACCAATAAAACAATTTATTCTCAACCTTGCTATAGCAGTAGTAGAATCATACCTGGAGAGACCTGAGAACCAAATCCTCTGGCCAAGTTTGCAGACGCATCCACTAAATTTGTAGAATTATGAACTCTCTCTGCCAAACTAGCTCCAATATTTTCAATAGCTGAAGAGTCTACATTATTTTTATTCTCCATGCCAAGTGCAGACCAATCGATTTTTGAGGAGGGAAGTGTCCTAAGCAAATCCTCTGTTGCCCTGGATCTTACTCTTCGTATTTCATCCTGAATACTCCATGAACCAGTAGCAGAAGAATCCCTTTTCAACTGCATTCCAACATCAGCCCAAACCAAAATCCATTAGCACAACATTTTAATACTGTAACTCAATCTATCCAAATCACGACCAGCTATGATCGATAGAAGTAATTCATGTAAATTCCTAGACAATTCATATTCCAGAACATAGAAATTCTACCAAGGTACAGCACATATATCACTTTGTATTTTAAGAAAAAAAAAATAAGGCAGCTAACTGGTGAAAAGGGAGAAAATAGGTCCTCTGGCTTTTACCAGGTAATAATCATAGATTTCCTATAACAAATCTTCGCACTGAGGTTGCTTTCAAAAGCTGAATCATGAAAGTTTTAAGAAAATAATTCTACATACATGACTAAGAGTTCATTCAGTAGCTTGCTAAACAACCTCTTTTTTCCGGACAATAGCACTCATATCAAGAACTTGCAATGCTTCATCCACTTTGAGGCAGGCTGAGGGATTTTCATTAATTACAAAAGGTACGCCAAATGGTTAAAGCCCCATACCATTCACTAACTCTTATATTTGCTTAAATTTAGGTCAGGTTTTTTTTCCATTTGATCAATCAATTGTCAGTTAACTTAACAGATTTAACGCCTACTATAATAAACCTTATTAACACCAATTCAACCTTCCAAGTGATCCTTCCCTATCACCTAATCTTACTATATGTAGAACTTTTTCCTATACAAGCAAACTTAGTATGTTTGGTCCTCTCAAGAAAGAGAGAATCAGAGGCAATATGTAATGCTCTGCCTGGTTCTCACATATAAGGTGCATTTGAGAATTTTCTTCAAGCTTAAGCTCTTTCAAGAGTTATTTAAGCCATATGATGTCCCAACCGACTAATGTCATTGCTCTATATTCTATTTTTACACTTGATCTTGTCACAAAATTTAGTTTTTTCACTTTTCCACAATATTAAATTACCTCCCTAAAATTGAGAATCTATCGCTTGGTGACCATGCCTAGTCAGCATCAAAATACCCAACAATGAGTATTTCCCTTATCTTCATAAATAGGCCTTTTCCAGGAGGCTAATTAATATACTTTAGGATATGTACGACTACATCCCAATGACTTGGAAAAGGAAGAGAGAGAAAAGAAAATATTTTATTAATTAAGAGCATGATAATTAAATTCTCAACTCTTCTATTTGTAACCATCATACTCTCTTAAAAATGGAAATAAAAGTCAGCTGAAACGAATGTGTAGATTCTAGGCATATTTTTTCTATTAACTACAAATATTAGGATATTTTTATTCCAATAATCCCTTATTTACAACACTCCCCATCAATTTGGTAAATGAATACCATTCCCAACTTGCCCACAACATCTTGGAATCTACTGGGGAAGTCCCTAAGTGAAGACGTTTGCTAACCGAAGCCTTGTAGGGACATGCGTTGACTACCAAGCCTCTATCAAGATTATCTTTGAAGAAGTGCCTGTCAATTTCAATAGGTCGTGAACAATGTTGATATAGTGTTGGAGAAGCATTCCAAGTTATGGCAGTCATCTAGTGGTGATGAAGGAATATTAATGATAGTGGGAAAGTGACTACATATGTCGCCATTAGAAGGAACATATGTATAGTATGGTAAAAACTCAAAGAAATAGATTGTCAACAAACACAATACCTATCAATATCAAGAGAGAAACATCGATATCTTTTTCGAGAATGATGATATTCCACAAAGACACATTTGAATGACTGAGGAGAAAGTTATCTCGACCAGGTGTGAAGTTATATACAAATTGACAACAATAGTAAAGGAGGAGAAAAGAGAACAACTAATATATATATATATATATATATATATGATTGATTGCACCAGAGTCAATGATCCAAGGACCAGAGACAAACAGATGAGCTACAAGTGCATGCCACCAAACCAGTGTTACTAGTGGATTGGCCTGTCACACACCATTTGATAATGTCTTCATATGTTGTCGGAGATAGATCAATCAGTAGTGTAAGAGCAACATGTGACTCAATAGTAAATTCTAGGCAATATTGGGTGAACAAGTTTTCCATGCAATAATCAATGTTATGTCCACTGCGGTGACAATGTTCACATTTTAGATGATTTTTAGAATTACATGAACGTGATGATTTTTAGAATTACATGAACGTGAGCATCAAGAGTTATTAATCTGTGATGCAAAAGTGTTTTCCCCTACAGACGAAGTATATGTATCTGTGTTTATTTTTTGAGGAATACATAGGAGCACAAATGATGTGGAAATCACTGTAGGATTTACTGGTGATCCCAAAATTTGATCAGAAGGAGCAACTTGTGGCAAGCAATACAAACCCAAGGTCATAACAAATGTCCTTTGGTTTGTATTTCCTTCTACACATTTGCAAATGATGGAAAGAGCTCATTAAAAGAATGTAAGACAGCATGAAGTCACCAAGATAATCAGACATAAGGCCCCCAAATCATGGACCAAAAAGTGTTAAGATCTTGACACACATCGTATAGATGTTGTGTCATTGGTATAAAGGACATGGGCCTCACTCCAAGCTTGTGCACTCATCTCCTTATGGAGATTAAAAATAGGCTTAAGTGAGGTGTGAATAGTGGATTTAATAACATTACATAGTCAAGCATCAATCGTTATCCAAAGTTCATGTTGTTTTGTAGGAACAGATTCAGTAGTTACAGTGAGACGAGATTTGCAGCCCAAACCACTTAACCATAACCCGATTTCAAAAACCCAAGTGGAATTGTTAGACCCATCCATCTTCTCAATTCTAACAATATGGTTCGAAAAGATGGGAGAATTTGTTCTAGAGGTTGATGTGGTGTTAGTACATTTTTTTCCAGAAATTTGGGAAAAATAATAACACAATAGCCTAAGAGGGAAAAGTATATAGGACCACCAAACTGATGGAGCATAACTGAACTCCTCAGACATAATTACATTTTCGGTTTTCACAATTTATAAAGATAGCCAAACGTAATGATGTGCAACTATGCAAAGAATAGAATAGATCCTTTCCATCTACTTGTTCAATTGTCTCAAACTCTGTATGTAATAACTTTAAAAATTTGAAGTTCTTGTAGTAATAATAAAATGTGTTTAACTATGCCTCATGCCAGCAATGTATGATAAAACGTAGGACCCAGTTCTAAATAAATTTCTAGTAAAGACGAAAGTGACATATATCCTACTTCCAAAAGTAAAAACCACACATTAAATAGAACCTTGGAGGACGGTGCAGAATTGTTTCCCAATAGATATGGTGTTTCTTCTTTAAAGAGCTGAACTCCAGATGGTGTTCGAGATTTAGGTTGGTCAATGGAAGGTGATGCCCATGGAGGGCGTGTGCGCATATATGACTTGGCCACATCCACTGGTGATCCTTCATCTTTGGGATCCTGCATAACGGCCACATATACAGATAAAAACAAACCGTTACTGTGAAATCATGTTACCATGATATACATTATGTGAAGAGAAAAGAGAAAGGAGATAGAATGCACAAAAATCAATATAGTTTCTCCGCAAACTGAGAGAGAGTCACTAACTTGTGGTAATGCAAACAAATTCATGCAAGGACTTCCATAACCTACATCTGAATTTATATCTAATCCTGACTTCTTTTCCTGCAGCCATTTTTTTGCCTCCATAATGGCAACACTATGGAGATCAGGTGAATCTGTATCTAAGAAATAAAAACCCATGGTCAGGAAACAGTAATAGGTTAAAACTGAGTTTTGTATGTAGAGAATACCGCATCCACAAGTATTATTGAGTATACCTGTTGGCCTCTTATCTCCGTTATCATCATTTGCAGAATCTACAACTCTTGATCTTATTATTTTTATCAATCTATCACATTCTTCCCTGATCAATTATTAAACTGTATTAGAATCTTATTCCACACAACTAGAGGAAACAGTAAATGCGGTTCAAGCAAACATTTAAAATTCCACTCTTGATCTTATTATTTATATAATGCAGTTCCACTCTAGTGTATATACAACATATACATCTCAAGGTCCTCAAATTTTAGTACAGATCATTAATGTATTTGGCTCTCTGACATTAAGAGTGCACGTGTTGATTGAAAAAGAAAAATCAACGTTCGAGATTTTAACAACTTCATTATTTGTTATCCATGCACATGCACTTTATCACAACAATATCAACCATTGAGTAATCAGCTATAACTTTGAACTTCACCTTCTAAACTGTATCCCTCAATTTAGAGGAATCAAATCCATCACTGATATATGCAGCATAGCACTTTTTACATGTTCATGTTCTGTGCCTGGCCTGGGTTATTGCTTATTTTTTGAAAGTTCCCAAATTTAGGCACGTTAAAATCACCAAAATTGTACATGATCGAACGAAAATTTGAAGTCAAACAATGCAGTCAAGTCTTGCTATAAATTTAAAATTGACCAATGGCATAAATGTCTTCTGATTTGACCACTAGCATCAGAACTCTGGATTGTAATCATGGTATACAAGTAGATAAATATGTAATAGAATCATATTAGGGACTAAATTACTGCTAATTTAAAAAACTCAACTCTATGAAAAATAATAGAAAGCCCAAAAAACATGATGCATACATGTAATGCCTTCTTATTTAACTACGGAAATTACATTGTTGACAAAAAGAATATCAAGAACTTTCAACATATTACCATATGCTAACACAAGGGTGGAAAAAGTAAGAAAAAACAAAAGAACTATCCACATGTCAAAAAATGAATTCTTCGGTACCTGGAGAATGACTCCTTCAGAACAAGCTGCTCAATGATATCCTTGTTCTTGCTATTCCCAACAAATGGCTGGAGCTCCTTCACAGAAAAATTGATCAGTCCTGATGTCGCATCCTTTCATTGCAGATATCAAAACAAAATGTGCAATGCTATCAGATAAAACCAGGGGACTCATGAAGACAACCACATATGAAACCTGTCTCTAACTGGATGGAAACATAATCTGCACTACTGTTAAAAGCCAATGCATTTCTAAAAGTGACAATTTAATCCTCAAGGTTCACCGATCATTTTAATTCTGGAGGGGATAGTTTGGAAGAAGTGATGCTTCCTAGAATTTCCAAAGACTCATAAATTAGTGGAACAGCAAGTTGTAAGAGGAAATATGCCATGTCTTTGCAACGTACACGTGAGTGCATGCGTCGACATGCACTGTATGCATAACAAGTAAAAGCACTTCTTCAATCTCCCAAGCAAAAAGAAAACAAAGGAAAACCGAACTAACACGTATTACAAGCCATGAACACTTACTGAAAAAAACTGGTAAAATAAAAAAAAAAGGCCTAAATCTCAATCATGCAAAAGGATAACATAACAGAGAGCCAGCTACCTTGCTCAACGCCAAATCACCTTCGGACGGTTTATCATTTTCATCATCGAAAGTACCAACTTCCTCTGCAAAAATAGAGACCAACCACATCTTTTAGTAGGGCACAACAGCAATAATAATAGTCCGAGACCAAACAACAACATAATTAGTTTTTCAACATCGCACGACCATGACCCATATACTTAATGCTCAAGTAAATTAAAACACATAACACATTCATGCAACTTCGACAATTTTTCAAATCCAACTAAGCACTTTAAAACAGCCATAATTGCAATTTACAAGGTACTACTACCTACCTCTGATACTAGATCTACCAAACCTATATCAACTACAACCAAAGTCAGCGCATACAAGCTCGAATAGTCAAAACAACACCAAAAAGGACAGAAACCCTAGTATTTCAAGCACGGGAGTAAAACGGTTCCAGAAGTGCGCATACAGTAAATAGCATTCATTACCAGCGTCGGAATCGTTAGCGGAAGATGAGGGAGAGGAAGAAGCAGCGGATGAAGAAGAAGAAGAAGAATGGGAAGAATTCTCGAGATCCAAAACAGAGGAGAAGATTTTCCCGGCGCCAGAAGCAATGAAACGAGAGGGAGACAATACGAAACGCGAGATCCAATTAGGGCTCCGAGGCTCGGCCTGGGCGGGGGGACGGTCGTAGGGAGTGCGGCTCCTCGCGGCGGCGCTCCGTCGCGTCCGGAGAATTTTGCCGCCGGATCGAGATCCGGGAACGGAAGCCATAGAGCCCTCGGAAAGTGGTTTTGTTCAGTAACGGAGCTTCTAATTCTCACTTCCGAAACAGCACTTCACTTAACTCTTCTCTCTTCCAAAACCTCTTTTCCTCGAAACTGAAGCCGATTGTTGCAGCGGTTATCTTCGGATTATTACGTTTTTTTTCTTTTTCTTTTTCTTATTTTTCTGCTTTTATTTAATATTTGTTTTATCCTCAGTGTGTGGGCCAGGAAAAGTGGTGTCTGTGATTTATTTAAATGATAAAAAAAAAGCATGTGTGTTGGTTTGGGGTCTTTAATTTTTTAAGGATAAAGTCCGAAGGTATCTTGGTGGGAATAAATTTGCTGGCGTTTTAAAATTGCCGCTAAAAGAACTTGGTTTTGTTTTTATAATTAAATTTTATTATAATTACCTTTTTAAGATATAACTTGCTCATGATGTGATTGGTAATTTTTTACTATATTTAGTTTTTCTAAACAACTAAAGATAATTTAGAGAAAAAAAAAATATAAATAGTATGCAGCAAAGGAGGTTGACAACGAAAAGGATAAAATAGACAGATAAGAAAATTTGAGATAAATTATTTATTTAGTCAAGTAAATATATGAAATAAACGAGAAAAGAAATAAAAAAAAGTTTCATATTCTAGTTTACCTAATAGAAGTAAATACCGGAAGGAAAAAAATGCACTGGTTTCATAATGTTGAAAATATTTACTCGAGCAAACTTGTTTTAGATATTTTTGTTACGACTGTTTGATCAAATAGATTAATGTAAATTTTTTTATATCCAATCACAACTCATTATGTATTATCTATGCAAAAATAAGAAAAAGGAAAGAAAAAAATTTATAAGGAAAATTTATTTCGATTAATTGGTGGTGTATAATCTATTACGTTAAAAATGTACGTATATTAATTTTTAACCATTTGTTATAAATAAATACTAATAGGTTAACACACTAAACAACAAAGAATAACACACTTTATGAAATCCCTAATAAATGCTATTTCTGATAACGTTAAAAAATTGAACTAAGAGCAATCCCTTATTTAATGTTATTGAATGTTGGTTCATAAAAGGAAGTTCTGTTTCTTCATACCCTTGTCTTGCGTTTAGTTACTTTAAAACAAAATCTTCAAACATACGATAGTACAAACCAAATTTGCATAAAGTGGATAATTTTTTTTATAAGAGAGTCTCATAATTTTTTAACATATTCAAATATGTTAAATTTAAATTCATTTCACTTCAAATTATTATTTTAAATATTTTATTTGAATAAGACAGTTTAAATTTAATAAATTTTCATTTTCTAATAAAATATGTCAATTATTATATTTATAAAATTATTTAAATATTAAAAATTTATTAAAAATTCAATAATATTAATATTGATAATTAATCTTAATTTATATGATTTTTCGGTCAAAACTTATCTAGATTCTTTTTATAAAATTTGCAAAATCTTTTTTGAATTAATCTTATTGGTATTATTTCCAGCTTGACTTCTTATTTTTTTACGTTTACTGTTATGGATTTTTTGTCTACTTTTTTTATTAATGTTGACTGTCAAATTTTTCCCATTAACAGTGATAAAAAAAACTAATATTGATTAATGTTGGTTGAAAGTCTTGTTATTAACATTGAAAAAGTAATCTTAGTAAACTATTGACAAAACTTAATAATAACAAATTATTGTAGACATGGAAAAAAGTAATAACTATAATGTCTATTTGAAAGAATTTAATTCACGTATATATATATATAAAAAAAAAAACCTGATACATAAATCTCTAATTAATATTGAATAATTAACAAGTGATTTATCATAAAACAAAGTTTCTAACAACTTCTATTAACATTGAATAAATAAAACTACTCAACATAATAAAAAAAAAGTATTCACTGTAAAATGTTTTGATCTTAGTCAAATTTATAACACCCAAACAAAAATGAAATTAAAGATAAACTATAAAGAGCAAAACATAAATTTCAAAATAGGAAAAAAAATTAATTTTTTAATTTTTATGTATAATTTAAAATTTTATAATTTTTAAGTGATTCAATAACTCTAATGAAATTCGATAATGTTAATTTCTTTTAAAATTCCTATTTTGTCATTTAACATTTCAAAATTTGTAAAAAAGTGAATTACCATCTTAAAATTCCTTATCCAAACACTATGTTAGAGCATAGGTTTTTTCTTTCGAACTTAATTATATTCTAGGGTTGGACCTGAGTGGTTGTTAGATTAAAAGTAATCATATAATTAACTAATTAAAAATTATCTGCGAATGAATTTTAAAATAATTATTACGAGTTTAATAGATCTGTCATACACAACAATTTATTATTAAATGGTCTCTAAAAGTTACACTATCAATAAAAGTATTATTATTGTTATTTTAAAATACACATAATTATAATTTTAATATTTTTTGTTTATTTTAGTTATTAAAATAAAAATAACTCTACTTAGTTCAAGTTGTGTTCAATAAATGATGAAAAGATAAGATTTGGCTTTTTAAAACTGAGTATTTATAAATTAAGTACTCATAAATAAAATAACATAATCAGCAAATGATACTTTAATACATATAATTTGTTATAGATTTATTTATAGATATAATTCAATATTTGTGTAATCCACTTCTTAAATTAGGGTGATGATCTGGTATGATTTATTTTGTTTTGATCAATTCTGCATTTGCCCCAGTAAAAACTGACCGAAGTGATTATAAAAATTGCAAGTTGATAAGGTTGACTCATATCACTTATGTGGCTTGTCTACATAAATTTATTAAAACAAATTAACAAAATCTTTTGTAATTTTTTAATTTTAAAGATTAACAATTTATTATTTACTACAGTAAATAAGAAAATTATAAAAAATATTAAAGTAAATCATGAATAAATTTTAAAAGTATCCTTGAAGTATATAATATTAATAAAATAATAAATAAAAATATTTAATTATATTCAATATACAAACTATATTATACAATAATAAAATATTAAAAATATGCAAGCTACAAAGTGGAATGAAACGACTTGGGGGTAACGAATTTAAAAGTCCACCATCCGTTCCACGACACATCCTTATCTGAGATACGTCTTTTTATAACATAACTGTATGATTATTTTATCAAAATAATTCGATTATTTAATAAAATATACTATCATATAGTCTTAAGCACTGGAATAATCATTTACCTCAATCCATCATTTTATTCCTATTTTTATTATTATTTTTAATTATATAATTTTATCTTTTATTAAATTAAAATAATTTAATTATTTAATAAAATAAAATACATAATCATATATTCTCAAGGACCGTGTAACATTTAATTCAAAGCTAACCGCATAATTTTCAAAACCATCCTTAAAATATATATATATATATA
>Ga0209489_104047_pt1 | contig 27553 bp, 11 predicted proteins | sample SiratrowhiteBW_FD_187527 | JGI IMG/M metagenome (GOLD analysis project Ga0209489, IMG submission 187527) | Root nodule microbial communities of legume samples collected from California, USA - Siratro white BW (SPAdes) (version 2) | ecosystem: Host-associated > Plants > Roots > Nodule | place... | reverse complement strand
TATATATATATATATATATATATATATATATATATATATATATATATATTATAATTTTTAATTTTAATACTTTAACTTTTACTAAAGCTAGTGCATTGCACGATATTATGCTAGTTTTGGTTAACAATAAAAGAAACTAACACCACCCTTCTTTATCCCTGCCTCACACAATGTAGAAAAATGTGATGTAAACTAATGACAAAAATAACTATTTTCCACTTTTCTTACCCATACTTAAATTAACACATGTAGGATAAAGTTGATATTTCATAATTTATAGTAAAAAAAATTTAAATGGATGCTTTCTTTTCGTACTTACGCATGATATAGTCACAGAATTTGTTCCCCATCCAAAGCAAAAAAAGACCATTACTTTAAAATACTTTAGTAAAGTTTTATATTTTTCTCAAAATTGGAAGATAGGATCTGTGTTTAATAATGTTTTATAAGGAAATATTTGAATACGAATTATTCTGAAACTAAAAGAAAAAACAAAAAAAAAAATAATAATTTAAAAGTGTTTGAATAATGTGAATTGAAAGAAAAGAAAGAAAATAAACAGTGAAATGGAAGAATGTTTAGATTAAAAAAAATAAAAATAAAAGGAAATTAAAATATATATAAAAGTTTTTATTTTTTGAACAAAGGTCAACATTATTTAACATTCACACCATTTTTTTTTCAATTGTGTAAAATATTTTTTTTTCTAACTTTAGAGTTGTTTTCAAACAATATCAATGTATTCTATGTCAATAGGGTTTTTTTTCAATCTCTGTGTAAGCTAAGACTAATTATAGATTGATTCATTGTACTGTAAGAGTATTTTCGACAAATGCTCGTGAAACTATACTGTAATTGATATTAACTAGAATTTATATTGAAATTCGCTATTGTTACAGGTTATAGATGAAAAAAAAAAAAGTGTTGACTACCTTTGCCATCACCAGCGGTGGTGATTGTTCGGTGATCTGTTAGCTTTCAAAAGGTTTGTTCTTTTACTCTTCCCAACTATAAACACTGAAAACCCACCATCTCTTTTTTCACTTTTATTTCGTAAATAAGAAAAAAAATTGAATGCAACGGTTTCTCTGTTCTGTTGAACTTGGGGTAGAGCGTCCAAAGTGAGGATTATTAATGTTAGATAAAATTTCTAGTAATGCATTGGGATAAAGCTGCTGTGTTGTGAGATGAATTTTTTTTCATTCAAAGAGAAATGGTTAGTAAGGAAGCACGGTGATGTTAATAGGCTTTCTGAGTGGGAGGTGTTTGTGGAAATGCCTCTATGAGCCATTGCTTATTTTTTTACATTATTTCACTTTATTTTCTCCCCTTCAGATCTTCCTTCATTTATATTGCCCTGTTTACTTTTTACATGTTTTGTATATCAAGTGTCACTTTATAACCGATTTTATCTCTATTTTTTTTGTCTTACACCTCTTTTCCAGTATCTAAAATTTGATATACGTAAAATTTTTATTTATTAGGTTATGAGCGCCAGCATCTTCCTCTTCAAATCACCGATGGCTTTTTTATTTCAGAAATTTCAAGAGGTATCTCCTTGTTTTTTGATGAAATATTAATACTTTTTGCTTGACTGTGCCAAATTGTGTAAATTATTGTTGTTGGTATTGTTATATAAATATTGAGGAATGGTAAACACTTCAAATTATGTGTTAATCTCACTGGGCACATGAAAGATATGAGGTCTTCAATGAAGAGTGACCAAAACTCATTCCGAGCAAAATATATTGGTTAACTATGGCATCTTATTCTATCTTTTGAGCATCCTGTGAAATCTATCACAACAATTTTGGTCTTAATATGTTTCCAGGCTGTGAGAACCCTCACAAAAAATCCCATATTTTCTAGGGATCCTACACAACTACAATTTGAAGCGGACATTAATTGCTTGTTTCTTTATACAAGGTTGGCCTTTTTCTGTTGTCATAGTTTAGTTTATTGATTAATTTTAATTGTAAAGATTCATTCATTGCTTTATATCATGGTAGTAGACGTTTTATTTTCTCTATATTTTGTTTTATGTATGTGCTAATATATTTATAAACTTGAACTTAGAATTCCCTCTCTCTTTACCATTCCACTGTTGTTTGCTTAAAGACTGTCAGTCTATTACTGTTGATTGGATAAAAATCGGCGAAGAGCGATAGAAAGTGCCCACGATATATTTGTAATTTACTTAGAAAGAATGGTTTGACAAAAAAGACTGAGTTTATGTCCCAACTTTTATTAATAATTGAAGGTGGCTGAAGCCAGACATAGAGATTTGTCAAAATTCAGTTTGGGTTAAAAATGGTTCCGATGAAGTTGGAAGTGAATGAAGATGTTTTTTACGACTATCTATCCAAATACTAGGTAAAACACATATGCTCAATGCTTTGAGTTTGAAAGCCAAAGTCTCAAAACTGGAGCTGCGAAACCAAGATGCATTCTCTATCGTTAGGCTAGCCAATTTGGGACAGCTTAAGTTCTGGATTTCAATACCTCTATCATTGTATTTAAGGAAGGATCATCAATGCTACTTCTGATATAGATTATAGAAAATCAACTGGCTTTGTTCGGATGAGAAATTCTATTGATATGCATTTATTTGAATACGAAGATAATATCATGATAACCATTGGACACCCCTTCAGGTATTGGTGATATAAACATAAGAATGATCGGCTCTCTTGAGCAATTAATTCTTATCATTATATAAGATTCTATAAAAAAATGGAATTGGCATGTAATAAAAGTAAGAATCACGTTTTACATCTTCTTGTGAACAAGATTAACTAGACTGAAGTCATTGACCTGTAATATTGATGTTATTAAATATAAGGAGAGGAGGAAGGGTAAGGTTTCCTCCAAAGCTTGTTAATAAAACAACAAAGAAACGCAAAGAAACAGAGAGAAAAAATGCAGAAGGATTAAGTTAATTTTAACATTTAAGACGTTAGACCTTCAATCATAAGATCTCATAGACAAAGTATTTTCTATTTCTGCTATTGTGGATTCAAATAATTTTATTGTCAATTATTTTTTATTTTGTTTGTATACTATGCAATGTTTTTCCTTTTTGACATTTTGACATATTTTGCTCATGCAAAGACTTAACTATCCAGCTACAAACTGTTGGGGAAGAATGCTGATGAAGCAGATGCGGAAGAGATTATTAAAATGGCCAGTAAGGCCTCTTTTGTCGATCAACAAATGCAAGTACAAGAAAATGTTCACTCTCAAATCAAAGCATTTTGCTCATGCATGAATGAAATTCTTCTTTCAAATAAAAGTATGGTGAATGGCCACTTAGAATTATCTCAACAGGCAAGCAGTTCACCTCTCCATAGCGGGCTTAGTTCTGCCAAAGGTATATGCGACCCACCTAATAACATTCCTAGCGATTTTTATCTTTGTTTAAATTTCAGTCTTCCCCTTATTTTACTCAGTCATTTTGCAACATTTTGTTCATTGCTCAGTCATTTTCCTCTTCCTTTTAATCCAAGAAGGCATAGAAAAAACCTTTTCTATTAACAATGAGTTTTTTAATTCATATTTTCATATTGCTACGAGATTCTCTGACCATTACGTGTTTATCAATTGTTATTGATGTGCTTCTTGTGCAGCTGCCTCTAAGCAAAGACCATTAAGCCAATCTGAAGTCTCTCAGAAGTTAAAGGATCAACTTGGTTACACACTTAATGTCAAACCTTCTCAAATATCTCACAAGGATTCTGGTAAAGGTCTATTTTTGGATGGTGCAGTTGATGTTGGTACTGTAGTAGCCTTTTATCCTGGTGTGGTCTATTCCCCAGCTTACTATCATCATATTCCTGGATACCTTGATGAGCAGAACTCATATTTGATTACAAGATATGACGGGACTGTCATTGACGCCCAACCTTGGGGTTGTGGCGGTGATGGACCAGAACGATTCAACGGTAGAAAAATGTTCTTAAGCAGGCTTGATAATGAAGGAGCTCAGAAGGGTTCAGACAGAGTGAGTAAACCTTTGGAAGGCACCAAGGTAGATGATGATGATCATGATCATGATTTAGTTGAGCGTAGAAATCCATTAGCCTTAGCTCATTTTGCCAATCACCCTCCAAAAGGGATGCTTCCTAATGTCATGATCTGCCCTTATGACTTTCCATTGACTGAAATCAACATGAGGATTTACATACCAAACATAGTATTTGGCAATGCAGAAGTAAATCTGAAGACGTTTGGCAGCTCTTGGCTCAAATCTGTAGTTTCAAGAAAGAGTGAATCAGAAGTTCCTACCCTGAAAGCTGTTGTTCTAGTAGCAACCAGGACCCTTCAAGATGAAGAGCTCCTCCTGAACTACAGGTTGAGCAACTCTAAGCAGTGGCCAGAATGGTATGCTCCAGTGGATGAAGAAGAGGACATGAATCTCAAAGATGAAATTAGCCAATGATTTAACAAACACCTTTTGATGCTAATCTCTAAGAAGTCAGAATGATGTAGTATCTTTTTGTGACTGATGAAACTTGTGATTTACAGGGTTGATTTAGGTTAAGTCCCTATCTCTTAGGTCACACCTATTAGTCTTTATTTACTATACAATGTTAGCATGTTATTTAACTATTTTATAATGAAGGTTGGAAACAAAAAAATAACGATATCAAATTTTAAAGAAGTAAAAAAAAAATAAAAATTTACAGCATTCACATTTCTTACAACATGAGTAATAATTGAGCTGCTTCCCTCATATGATTATGCTAGTTCCATGTTCTGTTACAAACCTTGAATTGAGCAAAGCTGTTTGGCAGTAAACCACGTCTTCTAAAAATCCAAATAAAAATGTGTTCCTTTGTCCCGAAACTCCAAATCTTGAATTATTTGACCTATTTTTTCAAAGTATAATTTCGTGAAACAAAAGGATATATGGTAAATCAAATATTAATTTAAAATAAATTACATCATTAACGATGAAATCATTATTTATAAACTAAACTCCTACCCTTTTTCATTGTAATAAAATAGTAATTCAAATATATATTTTATTCTATTTTTTGCAATAAATATGATATAATATAAATTTATTTTTGACATTGACACACATAAAATTGACCTGATGGCACATATATGTCACTGTTATATCTTTATCCACTGTAACAAATATTACAAAATTTATTACTAATCTGCATTTTAATCCATTATAATTTGATGAAGCTCGCTCTGTACTGTTATTATTGATTTGCATTATGTTTAAAAAGAACATTCACAATTTTTAAACAAACATATTTCATTTATTACTTTAATTTTAATATAGAATAAATATGAAACTATGAACTAATGTTATACTGATTTACATTTTTAACTAATACATACACTACAAAATAATATAATATCATATATATATATATATATATATATATATATATATATATATATATATATATATATATATATATATATATATAGTTATATGTTATAAGCAAACTAAATGAGAAAAGTGAAATTGTTCCACAGATCATCTGAAGGTAGAATCAAAGTAATAATTAAAACTCCCAAAATAATGGGTTGATAGAAATAAAAAAGCCATTTGTAAAGTATTATAATAGAAATATGTTGACTTATAATTTAACAATACAAGTGTTAGTGACTAAGTATCTGTCTAGATATAATATTTATACTATTTTTTTTTAAAAAAGAAATGTATCTTGTATTAATTAAAATTTATTTTTCATTATTTTATTATTATATTATGAAAATGGGTGTTGTGATTCCCATAACGTACTTAGGCATGATTTATAAGATATGATTTTAATTAACAATTAACTTTTATATATGTATATATATTGTTTTATATCGTAATGTGTTCAAATGCCTTTCTGTATAAAAGATAAGAGTGAATTATTCATTCGTTTTCCGTCAGATATCAAATAAACAAATTTTTAGGAGATTGAGACTAAAAAAACTGAAAACAACTATATTTCAGTTATGGTAAATGCTCTTACAATGAGAATAAAAAATTTAGTTTGAAATTCTATTATACATATCTTTTAAATTTTATTAATCTAACAAATAAAAATATAAAAATTTTAAATACTCATAATAATAACTTTTTAACAAGAATTGAAAATAAAATAAAATTTAAAACTTAATTAAACTAATATAATAAAATGAAATTATTTTAATATTTATCTTAAAACATGTTCTGTTCCTCCCACCTCATCAACCCTAAACCCTAAAATTTCCCTCACCAAGGTCTTCTTTGACGTGTTGAACCTTCATTTTCCGTTTTTTTTCTTCTTCCGCCACTTCACTTCACTTTAAGGTATGTTCTTCACAGCTCAAAATGCTCCTCTCCATTGTTGCTTGCTTTCAAGTTTTCATATATATTGCCTCAACTTCTTCTCTTATCCATCATTTTCACAAATTCTGCTATCATTAAAACCAATTTCACCGATTACACAAAATCTCCGTTTTTGTTAGAAGATTACACAAATTCGTTTTATATTTTTGTGTGGGTCTTCTTGAAAGAGGTACACCTGAATTTTTGTTCTGTTTTTTTCTTTAGACGATCTCAAGTTTCTGAGACCCTATCTTCCCAGCTTGCTTCATCCTTTTCCTATTCTACTTTGCATTGCTAAACAGGTGAAGGATGGAGATAAATTTGGGGAAACTTGCATTTGACGTTGATTTTCATCCGTCAGATAATCTTGTCGCCACTGGTCTAATCAACGGTGACCTTCACCTGTATGTTGTTTTGGATTGGAGTTGCAGCTTTCATAGCTAACACGTTTTTTTATTATTTATACTTTTTTTTTTTTTTGCATTCATGATAATTATTACATTGAATGTGTGTGCTGCAGATACCGTTATGGCCCTGAAAGTGCCCCTGTGAGGTATAAATTCTGAACCATTTGTTGTTGTGCTTATTTGATACATGTTGACTTTATTTGTTTGGTGAGTGGTGGCTGTTGTTTGTGATAGTTGCGGCTAATATCTAATACTCTGTTGCAATTTATGAATATTATTTTATTATTTGTTCTTCCAGGCAATTGGAAGTTCATGCACACACTGAGTCTTGTAGAGCTGCTCGATTCATCAATGGTGGACGTGGTAATGCAGTTTAGTTTCGATGTTGTGTATGATTTCTGATGGTTTCACTTCCGTGAGTTTGAGTTTAAAATGCTTATGGTTATGTTTGTCTTTCAGTGCTCTTGACGGGTTCTCCAGATTGCTCTATATTGGCTACGGATGTGGAGACCGGATCTACAATTACCCGTATTGATAATGCTCATGAGTGAGTAGATTTACTGCAACTACACATTTGTTGTGATTTGGGTTACGGGAGAATCACTAGTATCATCAGTTCTTTAGAGTTTTTATTTGGTTTTTGTTGTGATATAGGGCTGCAGTAAATAGATTGATAAACTTGACCGAGTCAACTGTTGCCTCAGGAGACGATGAGGGTTGTATAAAGGTATATTTCTGTTTTTATTTCAAATCCTCAGAATTTGTATTTTATTTGAATTCCAGATTATTTATGGTATGCATTAATAGTATTTTACATAGATATTCAGTCATTTCTATGACAGTGGATGGTAGCAATAGATTGATCACTTGTTTTAAAATTTAACAATCTTTCCCAGCTCTTAAATTGATAAACCGTAACTAGTCGTACTTGACTAATTTGAAAGCCTACGCGCGTAGCAAGCGCAGAAAATACCAGGTCAATGATCATTCCTATCAAATCCATTTGACTACAATCCCTTTCTTTCTGCAGCCTCCCCACACCATTCCTTATTTGAATATTGTATCATTGATTACTTTATTTTGAACATGTATATTAACTTTATGGTATTTTTAGTGCTATTCTGCTTAAAGTCACCCACTACTGTTCTGAAGATAGTTGCAATATTGCTCTTTTAGAGTTGTCAGAAGCTCAGACTAGTATTTTCTCAATGTCTTTCATTTAGCTCTTCCTTGTTGTAGGTTTGGGATACCAGAGAACGCTCTTGTTGCAATTCTTTTAATGCCCATGAAGATTACATTTCAGACATGACTTTTGCATCTGATGCAATGAAACTGTTGACAACAAGGTAGCAAATTCATGTAGTTCACCTGCCCCCAAAATATCAATGGATATAGTCTATATTCTTATTTTTCATAAATTTCCTTTTGTTAGTGGAGATGGGACTCTGTCTGTTTGCAATCTTCGAAGAAATACAGTAAGTTGAATATTTTTCTGGTTCCTTTTAAAGCATAAATTATCTTTATTTATTTCATGAATTTTAATCACCCTTTCTTGATTTGTTGAAAGGTGCAAACTCGATCTGAATTTTCTGAAGATGAGTTGCTGTCTGTTGTTTTAATGAAGGTATCAAAGTCAAGGCCCATGAATTTGCAGTGAATTCTTATGCTTTTATAGGATTTTTTTAATTGTTCTGGAAAAGTGTTATTAAAAATGTATTTTAATGAATAAATTTTATGCTTGTATTCTTGCTCACCAGAAGAATAATTTTGTCTTTCTTTTGAAAGCATTGTTTTCATTTCTATCGTCACTTTTATAATGTGGCTAAATATCTGAAGAATTGGAACCGTATTTTTAATAAAAATGCATCCATTTATAATTTTATTACAGCATACCTAACATTCTCTTATTCAATGTCTTTGTACTGAAACGTTTACTGTGTTTGACACTCAATCTCTAAAATGCTCACATGACTGATGTTTAAATTTTTTGGCTGGGGTGACCAGAATGGTAGGAAAGTTGTGTGCGGATCACAAACTGGAATCATTCTATTGTATTCATGGGGATGCTTCAAGGATTGTAGGTATATGATGTGGAATGTGTCAGAATTAAATGATCTAAATGTTGTTTCTGGAGTAGAGGCTGAGAGACATTAATTAGATGTTTTCCTTAGCTTGTATTTCTTGCTATTCATCTTCAACTGATGTTCTAATTAATTGTTTCAATTCCAGCGATCGATTTACTGATCTTTCTTCAAACTCTATTGATGCAATGTTGAAGGTGAATCAACAACATAACACAGATATTTCAGCTGGTAGATTTTTTTTTTATCATTCTTAGGTCTTGTAATAAACATTCTTTGATCTTATTCTTAGCTTGATGAAGATAGAATTATTACTGGATCAGAGAATGGGATTATCAAGTGAGTATTTTGCAGTTGGAGAGCATTGTACTTCAATCTTTTATTTCTTTTGTTCTCTGTTTCATTTATATTGGTGTTATCTTTTTTCAGCTTGGTCGGGATATTACCCAACAGAGTCATCCAGCCAATAGCTGAACACTCAGAATATCCTGTTGAGTGTCTTGGTAACATACAGTCTCTTCCACTCTTAGCATTTATGTGATTGGTTCAGCTTGCATGCGAAAACTATTGTTTTAAGCCTCAATTTCTTCAGTAGTTTTTCTGTCCTTAGCATGGATTCGGTAACTTTTATTATGAGGTGATTTGGGGACTTCATCTATGATTTGTATTTTCTGCCTCATTATACGTGCTTGAGCATTAGCATGCATTTTTGCATGTTTCTGTGTCCTTTTCTTATTCCTGGCTTCTTATAAACTTCACTTATTGTTCTCTGGTCTTGTAGCATTCTCTCATGATAGGAAGTTCCTTGGAAGCATCGCACATGATCAAATGTTAAAGGTACTTCTCTGTTCTAATTCCTTAAGATTTACTGGAATTTTTTATTCTTTCACATTTATACTAGGCAGTCATTTTATTGATTGTCATAAACCCATCCTTTATCATTTTACTCAGCTTTCATAACATTTTTATGAATAATCGTTGCCTTAAATATAAAGGGGCATCTCAAGTGTTTAGGATTTTTGAGTAAAATCATTCCAACAGAGTGCTTTTGTCGAATGGTAGATTTTAGCAATATTTCTAGCAGTGTAGATTAATTGGGATGGTCATTAGCAATTGAAAAGGGGACAATTCATTTTCTGCGTGAAGTTAGAGAGTTGGCCTAGTTGTAGGGGGCTTATAATGATGGTTGTATACCATATGTTGATTATTTGTTTCAGTATAATGGCCTGCGCAAGTTATAGTTTATGGTATTTAAATATAGAAGTTAAATCAGTTAATTCATCAGATGGTCAGCAGAGCATTAAAAAGAATAAAGAACATATATTTTAACATACTAGTTGGATGAGTTTGCAACGATTTGGTTTAAAATATTGCCTGCCCATCTGATGTATCTTTCTTAATAATAATGCAAGATGGGTAACTATAAAAAATGTAAAAATTGGTTGTATTTGTATCTGCATTTTACTATAATTTTATAGCTTATACTAAAGAAATTAGTTGTCTGAACATCCACGATTGTCCTTTTGTGCAGCTATGGGATTTGGATAGCATATTACAAGATACAAAAAACACTCAAACAAATGAAACTGGAATGATTGATAGTGACGATGATGAAATGGAACTAGATAACAATCCTTCAAAGTTCAGTAAAGGTAAGACATGATTTACGATGGATGTGAATGTTATAGATGTACTTCACTAAAGATTAAAGTCATGGTACGATTTTTGGAAGGCTATGTATATGTTGTGCTTCAATTTGTGTGACAACTTTGTTACAGAGAACAAGAGAAAGAATCCAAAGCAATCCCAAGGTGGTTCGAACGACTTCTTTGCCGATTTATAGGAGAGTTTTGAATGCAACTTCGGTTAATGTGTTGAGACGACACATAAGAAGATGAAGAAGTACCAGAAGTCTCGCAAAAGCAGGAAATGGACAACCGCAATATTGGGCCTGTTATCAAATCAGTAGCTTGGACTGTGCTGTGGTTTCAAGAAATTTAAATTAAAGCATTGAGAGGAAAGTTATAAATTTCAATTCAAGAAATGGATTGCTTCCTGTGTTGGTTTTGAGTTATTAATGCTATCGCCTTACAGAAAGTTTAAAGATTAAAGCAAATGAATGTGTTTTCAAATCTAATTGTTAAATAAACTTATTGAAGTGAAGGGTTGTGAACTAAATGACGGTTGAAATGATAAAGAAGGAATCAAAGAAAAAAGTAAGTGACCATATAAAGAATTTGGCGAAAATCATACTTGTATGTTGTTACTCAAAATCTAACTTGTAATAGTATTTGGGATTTTCTTAGCATTCTAAGTGAGAATAGTTTCCGATCTTTAAGTTTGAGGGGTAATTAATTAGGTCTTTAATAAAAACTAAACGTAGCAAATGAAGATACTTTAATAGGATATATTATGCGTAAGAGTTTTTATAGTTTCGATAACATTTTTAGACGGCTACGGTAAAGAACAGCTAACACTGATATACTTATTATCATTATTATTTAAGGTGCAAAAAATTTAAAATAGGGAACGGATAAAGTGAGATACAAAAATGGGCGTCTAAGTTTAATATTTATACACATCAGTAATTGCTGTAAAACCCTAAATCTTCGAATGAGGAAGCTCCTCTGCCATTGGAAGACGCTAAGACGATTTTAATTCTAAAGTGATTGAATTTGTGGCGCCTATGATCTGATAATTGATAACTCTCCTTGAATTATAAAGTTAGTATCCGAATTCCCCGTTATTGGATTATATATGTTAAACAATTCCTTACTGAAGGGAAAAAAGAGCGAGTGAACATGTCTTCTGAAATCTACGTGTACCTTAGTAGTACCTTCTCCACAGTTGCCAAGATGGATTTTGTCATTGAAATTGATCTACTACATTAATAATGTAACAATTTTAAGTTCATGATTTATGACAAGTGCTGGTATGGAGGTTTGAAATGTTCTGCCAATAATATTGTCAATTTGTAAATATTGTATGTAGTCATGCATCATCCTCTTGATCTGAATGATTGTTTTGAGGTGGCAAGTTGAGGGAAATGAAGACGGAACACAGTATGGTCCTTTTCCAGTACCCAAACATGGACTGCCAATAAAGATAAGTCCAAGAAAGAAGACTGTCACCGAAGTCTAATTGAGCCAAATTCTTCCTCCACTTCCGTGCTTTCTTCCTGCATTTTCACACTATAAATAAAAATATCATTTTCTCCTTTCGTTTATTCGTCATGGAAGATGAAATAATTTTTTTACTTTAAATGTATAATTCGAAATATATACTTTTTATTTATTTATTTCAGACTCTATAATTCAAAATCTATAATTCAAAGTATAATTAATATTCTGAATTATACAATTTAAAACATAAATTTAATATTTCTAGAAGTATGGATTACAAAAAGAAAAAAATGGAGGTGTAGGAAGAAGCGTCCCTAAAATGAAAATCCAGGCTAATTCAATATAAATCAATCGGACTGCGGCTTCCCTCATGGAGCAAAAATCTCACCTCTTGAATTCCATAATTATGTCATTTTCACTCAAATATTATGGCAAATTGTTAACTAATTTCTACATGGTTCCAAATCTCTACTTCACAAATTTCGTGAACATCTCACATTTCAGTTTGAATTTTTCAAAATCTTCGGTAGACAACTGAGGTAAAAAAGAAGCAATCTCTCTAGTATACATGTAGGTTACTCTCTGCTTGTCTTCGAAGTGATTGACACCATCACTGTCATGTTCTCTAAATATGGATAGAGTGCCCCTAAACAAATAAAATAAGTTCGCCGCTTAAGCTATATCGACAGGAATCCATTCACTGTTATGGAAAATCGTGATCACAAGCCTTAAGCAGCCCATGTAACAGTCACCAAACCAAAAACAATGAACTATTAATTCAATGGGGGACTTAAGGCCAAACCCTAAACCCTAAACAGGTGGCGAAACAACGATAAATAATGTTTTTATTTACAATTGAGATCAAAGTTAGGGGGCCTGTGATGAGGCAGCTCGAGCAGCACGCCTTTGCAGTGCCTTCAACCTATTTGCTTCCATACGAGCTCTCTGCTCTTCTGTTATCTCAGCTTTGCCAGGCTGGCTGGATCCATTATTTGGGATTTCCTCTGCTGTCTTTTCGGTTGCTTCACCTTTTGAAGCCATGCTAGTGCCAATCACATGGTCCATGGACTGAGAAGGTTCCTGTAATAAAACAGGAAGGTGATTATGTCATTAAGACTTTGACATAAGCTCCTTGTTTACAACTTCTCTGATAATTTGGTTTAATTGAAAAGGTAAATACAGATTAACAGACATGAAGAGAAAGAAATACAAAAAGAATATAAACAAAACTCTGATTTGTTTTAGGCTTTTAGTCCTGCATACCACTGGACAAGGATAACTGAACTGCAATTAGCTTTTTTCCCGATAATTCGGATCACTCACAATCTTCTAACAAATTTGTCAGAACCAGTATCCTTAAGAGATAATTTCATAATCCTGATTGATTTAGATAAATACTGTTGATAGGGTTTCGTTCACCAAGCAAAAACATTCAAAATTGTTTTCACAGATACATTAAAACATATTGCATGATGAAAAACTAATTTTGTCTAAAGTAAATTAACTTACTTCGGTAGCTTTATCATATATATCATTAAACATGTCTTCCTGAATGTCAGTAATATTTTCAGAATCTGCAAACACATCTGTCTCTTGATGAGTTGCTCCCCCATCTTCAGCAGATCCAGCAAATCCTAAAGGAAAAGTTTAGAAAAATGCATGAGTATGTAAATAAATACAACCAAACTAATTAATTATAGTCAATCATCATAACAATGTTCCAGTGAATTATATTGAATCAGACGCCTGCCCTGATCGCAATGAGTTATGGGGAAGTTTGTTTCAAAATTAAACATCGAACCTAGAATTGGTCGATTTGGATCAAATTGTAGATTTGTGCAATTTAACATTAAAGAGATACACATATGCTTGACGAAAACGAACTTAAAAAGTCATGATTTCTATGTAAAAACTGTATCTGAACAACTACATACAGAGCTGGTTAAGTCAATAAGCGATACTCATTAACCATACTTTAAAACACCATCAACTATTTGAATTGATAATTGATCGTAGCTGAAAATAACATGCACAAAATTATGTCCTATTAGGTGTTGTTCTCTGTAATTAATTTATAATCACACATCCATTAGATAAGTTAAAACTTAACCAACAAGACTAACATATCTTGAGACCTTGGTAGCAAAAATAAGGTGAAGAGGATACCTTGTTCGTCAATTGGAATGTCATGCGCAAACAGTGGTTCACGCAGTTTTGTTGGATCTCCACCACTTGCAACTCTTTCTCTCAATTCTCGAAGGCATGTCTGCTTATAGAACAGGAGAAAGTTAACCGATGGTAACTAAGAATCCCTTTTTGTAGAGTGAAAAACTGGAGGTATGCATGCATCACTCATGCAATGCAAGCACGTGCATGCAACAGACATATTCTCAACAAATCCAAACACAGAGACTTCATATAAAAGAAACACCAGATGAAATAAAGAAATTCATATTTTATATCATGTATGTATCAACTGAATTAAAAAACAGGTATTGAATGAAAATCCTTTACGGCAAACCGTAAACCTTAAACATAGATGATGTGTTAGTAGATTAAAGAACCCATGATGCCCATTTGATGTGCATTTTGGTTACCGTGGGCAATGGAAGCTGGCCACTTCAATCATTATAGGTTATAGCAACAATACTTTTAACATTGGGCTCTTGGACAGCTATGGAATTCTTGTTAATACACAGATCTCACTGAATCTTCTAGATTACACTAAAGTTTCTAGAAGCATTGTGCTTAACATAGAACAAATTCTGCCAACGTATTTTACCAAATCCATTACCATCTGAAAGTATCGTCGTAGTCACAAAACTTTACCATAATCCAAGATTCTTTCAATTCCATAAACATATCATAAAATAAAAATACAGTAGACTTCTCAACAAAAAATGAACAAAATCTTGATGTCGTTCTTTGAGTGATTTTATTGTTTTTCGACGTTCCAAATTAAAGTTTCACTTTGTTATACATTTATTGTACAGGTTAGCAAGATAAAACTCTAATTTTAATTGAAGAACTACATCCAAGTATGTCCTACGATAACCTAGTCAGGTCTCAAATTAATTATGCAATACCAACATGATAATTAGGAATAATTTAGCAGCCAGGTTGATTAAATCAATTTTACAAAATGGTAACAGGCACCTAACGGTATGATATGACCTAACTACTACTCTTTTTATCTTTCTCTATATTGACGCATGCCGACATCTATAACTAAACAAATACACAATGATACACAGTTTGAAGAAATAGAGTGAGGAGAAACAGTACCTTGACACGCCTGGTAGCAGCAACTTTCTCCACTTTATGAATAAACTGATTGAAAGAGTAATAAGGAAGCAAGCGAGAGTGCCATTCGGTGTACAACTGAAGCAGATTACCCAAATCACGAACCTAATAAAAAAGCACACGCATCATAAATCAATTCAAAGGAGTGGTCCAAAGCTGCACGTGAATCAAATCCACCAAAAGCAAGCCGAACCAGTAACGACAAGTAAGCGCCAATGAGCATGCGTAACGTAGAGAGAAAACAAAATTTTAGAAAAAAAAAAAAAAAAAAAAAAAAAAAAAAAAAAAAAAAAAAAAAATAAAAAAAAAAAAAAAAAAAAAAAAAAAAAGCAAACACGTACGCTGGCTCAAATTGTTGAATTAAAAGAAAAAAAAATGAACGAGATTAATTGAAACAGGAAATGACCTCGTGGCCGTGACCACGGTATTTGAACTGGCGAGGGAAATAGCGGAGGACGTAACCGAGGCCGTCGTCGGAGAGAAGAATCTCCGGTGTTAGTTTGGGCTTTGTCCGGGGGAGTTTCTTGGGCTTTTCGGCTGCGGATCTGGGCTTGAAAGAAGAGGAAGAAGGATTGGGAGTGGGATTGGTGGAGGAATTAGGGTTTGGATTGGGATTGGAATTGGGAGCAGAGAAAGGACAATCTCGTGACCAGTGACCTGGTCTGCCGCACTTGTAACAACCTGTGGCGGTTGCTGTTCCTTTTCCCTCCATTTTTCTCACTTCTCACTGTTCACTCTCCTTCAACAAAACACCATCTATATCTGTTATTTGCAGAAATTGAATTGGGTTTTTCACTCTGTTTTCGCGGGAAATGGCGGGAAAACGCAAAATAGCTTTCACAGTAACAGTATCAAAATATTCCAGTTTGGGCCAACTGAGTTTTTTGGGCCCCCAACATAAATATACTGAGTTGGGCTAAGCCCAAATGATAATATTAAAAGTTTTTATAAAAATAAATTAGGACAATTTTATATACTCAAAATTTTAATAGATTTTTAAGAAAAGTTCTAACTCGATCCAATTAAAGCATCAAATGTATAACACAACGCTATCAATCTTAAGATTAATTAATTAGACTGAATATTACACAAATAGAACACACAAACACATTAAAATAAAAGGTAGCATATTTTTCAGTGTAATAAATATTAAACAAAAATAGTATAATAAAAAATAATAATTATAAATACAAATATACCTCCGTTTCTGTTATGAATTTAGGTAATTATTTTTCATTACAATAATAATTATAACAATTTTTTAAATTATACTCATAGATTTTTATTGTCATAAAAAAATGGTCATTCAGCACCATTTCTTAGTTGAATTAACCTCTTCTATCGTTATATGGAACATGTACACGAGCTCGTCTATATAATTAAAATCTGATTCCTTATCTATTAAATCACGATAAACAATTTAGAAAGTGAAAGCTTAAAATAGGGGCAAAAAACTGAGACAAAATTCAAAACATTGAATATCTGTTCATATGCTATTTTTATTTCCTTAAATTTTTCAATCATCGGATCTTAAAAAATTCTACTCATACGTATTTTTAAAATTAAATATAATTTTTTCATTATATTAATAAATCTATATATTTTTAATTAAGTTTTTATTACAAAAATTGATTTATTGAATGTTTAAAATATTTTTTACTTTCATATAAATAACATATTTTGTAATTAACAAAGTGATCAACCTTTATATTTGCTTTATCATCTTTTAATCCATTAATTAAATCATTATTTCCTTTCTAATTCCTTTCAAATTATCTATTTTTTTTTCTAAGAACAAATTAACAATAAGTTGAAAGAGATTGAAAAAGAAATTCACTAGTTGATCAACCGGTTAAAGACAGCAAGATGGAACTAACATTATTTCATTGATAACCAAGTCAGATAAAAAGTTATTCAGACAAAATAAAATATATTTTAAATATTCAATGAAATAAAGTTTTCAATAAATAGTTAATAATAAAGAGTCATATTTATTTTTATCTGGTTTTTACATAAATAAATAGGTAATTATTTTCACTCACTAATTTGACCTTGCCGTTTGGATCTGCACTTAATGTAGTTTTCCCTAAATACACGTGGCCGGCAGAAAATTGGAATAGAATATTCACATTCTATTGTTCCTTTGACTCTATTCACTAGCTGTTTTGGTTGCAGCCACCCACATAATAATGTGTATATGGTTTTATTTTTAAAAGGTTGAGAAAAATTATATATATAGAAATTACTGAAAGAGAATATATAAATTATGATTAATCTGAATTCAAGTTATGTAAAACTTAATGAAAGTGAGTGTATGACATGTTTGTTGACGCAAATTTCAAAGATTTGAACCCAAAGCAATTGACCAATAATGTCCCTTCAAAACAAAACTTTCACTTCCACTCAATCTCCAAACCTTTGAAAAAGTCCAATCTTCAACCTCTCTTAATTATGCCCAAAACAATCCAAACAAAACTTCTCTTTAAGGAGAATAGAATATGTCTAATCTCAGTTCAGAAAACATTTAGATTAACTAAAATATATTTAGCAGAACATAAACATTCTAGAGAATGTCCATAGGAGTTTGTTAGAAATAGTGATATTCATACATATTTTTAATAAAAAAATGGATATTGACAACAACTAATACCAAAAAAAAAAAAAAAAAATTATTGACCATGTTCACTCTTAAATTTTCCTAGAAAGACACATCGAAACTACTAAAAGCAGAGGTGACAAAAAACATGTATACTTGGTTGATTGTTACTGTTGTCAGTATGTATTCATTGTAACTTTCATGTAGTGAATATTCTTAAACGATTTGAAGATAATACCTTGACAGCTTTAAACAAATAAATAAAAAATACGATTCATTATACTTAATTATTTATTAGTATTCCTATTCTTATACTTAGTTATTTAGCACTTTTAATGAGAATTTGGTTTAGAACTTCCTATTACTATTCAAGTGTATTAATATTGAAAATATAAATAAAATGTTTTTGAGAAAAAACAATGTTTTTTCAACTAATATACCCAACATAGAAAATAATACGAATAAAGTAAACAATTCATACTTATTTTTAAATTAAAAATATTTTAGATTAAATTTAAAATTATATTTTTTAAATACTGGTTCAAACCAGTATTTTAAATTATTTTAGTTCATTTTAGTCAAATTTTTCTAATTTTGTCTATTTTAAAATAATTTAATCTTTTAATTAATTGATTTCTTCAAAAATCAACATCTAAAATATATACATATATATAATTTTTTATATAATATTTACATAATTCTTTAATATATTACATTCAAATTGAAGAAAGTAAAACGAAAGCTTTTACATTACTCTGAAGTTAAAAAGATAAAAGAAAAATATGAAAGAGAACATAAGTAGTTGAACAACTCCTTTACATATTTTTTATTTTTTTTATATATTCTGAATCATCTAAAATAATATACTTTTGTGCCAAAACACATTTGGTACAGGTGAAAAAATTTACAAAAAAGTAAGTTAATTGAAATCAATCACATTGTACAAAAATAATAATAAATTCAAATAACTCTAATCTCAATTGATAATCCATACTAAAATACGTTCCCACAAATTTTAAACCCTAAACTCACTGATAAATGGTAATACTTTCATGAATTTCTTTTATCGTATGATATGTTTATTTATATGACTTAAATTATTATTAAAATTTTAATATACATTAAAAGCTCATTTCATAATTCAATACTTATATTATATATCACAAAAAATAGTAATACTCATTCATAACTACAAGCTTAACAGATTATTTAATTATTACATATTATTAACAAACACACACTCTAATCTTATTGTGTAAATTTTACACCTCAATAAACAACCATTATTCAATCTCTTTAATACATTACTACATTCAATTCACCAATCTCCACATATAACCTTATTTCCATATATAATATACATATATAACACACATAAACATATTTATACTTTAAAAAAACTAATCATACATAAAAAGGTTTATTTAAAACACAAGAGTATTAAATACATATCAATATTTTTCAATCCTTTTAGCCAACTTGAACACAAACTTTTACTAGAGATGTAGAACTTATTCTTACTAAAAAAATTACAAAACCTAAAAGAATATTTATTTATAAATAAGACTTGTAAGATCTAAGAAAAATACACATGGAATGCTCTAACGATCAAGATCACCATATCTCATTACTAGAATAAAGGTATACATGTTTTAATTCAATATCCAACTTATTAAATTATAATACACTTAGTACCAAATTCAACTATTACAACATATTCTAAAAAGACTAGTTTCATACGATACCAAACTAATTAAACTCAATTCAATATAATTTCACATAAAGGATTTATTTAAGTTTTGTAAATAATCACTTTTCCACCAGTATAACTAAAGATTCAACAATTTCCAAATACATTTTGAGGAATCTATTATAGTGTTTTTATCCAAGCCAAGATATAGATTTTAAAACTTTTAAGTCTCTTCCAATAAAGTGTATTGGGTTAATTTTTCCTTAGTTTAATGCATGTGTTATTTAAAGAATTGTTTCAAGTATTTTAAAGAAGTAAACAAAGTCTTAACTTGTTATCTCAGTCCTAAGAGATGTACAAACTAATCATATTCCTACATACATCCCACATTTAATAAAAAAACAAAAATTTAAGGATTTAAGAAAAAATACTTATTCAAAACTAAATTATAATTGAATCAGACTGTTTTATATTGTGTTACCATTTCATTCGTATTTTCTAATAAATAGAAATTGGCTTAAAAATTTAGGGAGATGTCAGTTATTCTATATATAATAGAGATGAAATGTCTAAAAAAAAAAAATGAATTTGGTACATACTTTATTCAATTTTTATTTTAACTTTTTTCCAATTTTTTCATTTTTTTTATATGTAGTATTTAATATATATATATATATATATATATATATATACAGCTGTAATGATTATTAGTACCATTAATTTATAAATAAGACTGTTGTTATCAGAATTAAATTAATATATTTATTAATTGTTAAGGGTTAATTTATAAATAAAACTGATATATTTATTAATTAAATAAAACCGTCACTTTAAAGTTAATTTTATATAAAATCGATTTATAAAATAAGATTTATATTTATTTATAAATTATTGAAAAGTTTTAATTTCTCATCTTTAATAATACATAGTCATTTTTTAATTCAAAATATTTTTAAGTATAAAAAACCTATTTATTTCAAATAATTTCTCCTAAAGGAGAAAAAAAAAAAAGGTAAAACCGCTATTGTTTATCAGAGTTTGAAAATCCCTATTATTTAATATTTATCATATAGAAATAAAGATTGACTGCGACATGTAGACGTGGTGGTCCAAAAATATTTAATAAGAAAATTCATCAAGTCATTCCAAAGTCTGGTTTTGGGAGATTAAGGAAATTTTTTGTTTTAGAGATAAAGCAACAGTATTTGCAATTCATACACATTCCTCTTCTTGTTTTCTCAACTCTCTTCCTTATTTAAACCAAAGCCCCCCACACCAACTTTTGAAGAAGTGAGTCCACAGAAATTGAGGCACACATATATTATCACTCATGGCTTTCTCTCTTCTTCTGCTGCTTCTTCTCTCTTTCACCAAAGAAGCTTTAGCTGTGTCAAAGCTTTCAGTAACTGATCATGATAATTATCTTAGCCAGAAAGTACTTGCAGAACAAGAAGCTGATAGAGTTTATGGATTACCAGGTCAACCACCAGTGAAATTCAAACAATATGCAGGTTATATCACAGTCAACGAAACTCATGGAAGAGCACTGTTTTATTGGTTCTTCGAAGCCACTCAAAAACCAGAAGAAAAACCAGTTCTCCTGTGGCTCAATGGAGGTACTTAATCAACAACTCATCTTTTATTGTTATCTCATTCACCTCTTTCATGAACACATAAACTTGCCTCACGTGAATAAGTTAACGAGAATTTTGTTGTTCTTGTAAAATCATTGTTGAAGATCTTACGTGGATTAGAGACGAGGTTTTTTTTCAATAATTTATAAGTAGATGGAAACTTTGTAAAATTTAATTAAGCTTAAAATCTATTTTTAATATAATATAATTTATTTTAAAAAGTTTGTTAAACCTATCCAAGTCACCGATTATCAAATTATTATCGGATGATTTTTATATATAAATTTTATAATATCATGTGTTAATGAAGTTATAACTACGAGCTGAATTGTGAGTCTTACCAATCGATCATGTGAATGATCGTGACAAGAAAATGTTGGTATTCGTATGTTTTCCAATAATAATTTAGTGTCAAGTATTACTTGTGAGTGTATAAAGCTGGTTAAAGACAAACTCTTCTTTAGGGAGAAAAAGGAAGAAAACTGCTAAAAACAATTCTGAAGCAAACATGGCTTTCCTTAGATTCTAAGACCTAAATTCAAGAAGCTTCAAGAAAACTCTTGTGTACAGCTAAAACACGTGCAGCCTCATCACATTCAGAAGATGTAAAAGTAAGTTGAAGCTTTAAACAGAAATGTGGCATGTCAATATACAAATTGAATATCATAATTCATTATTCATAACTACGAGTGATCTTCACTTCAGGTCTTTCCTTAAGTCATGCAGCACTCATTGTCTGAATCCTAAAATAATAACATAAAAAAAGTACTCCAGATTAAATGCAAAGCTTCAAATAGTTTAATTAGGAACAAGACATTAAATATATCATTATAGTTATGCAGTCAACGTATACCTTATACCCCTTGTGAAACATGTTATGCCAAGAGCTATATATGATCTCTTTTAATCTTTACACAGCCATGCTATTCCGGTTTTGAAGTTTGAAACCTTGGTTTATTTTAAAGTATATCAGAGTTGAATTTTCATTTTGCCTTAGCATTATACTGTATCAGGAAAAGGACTTGCTACTTTCCATTCAAACGGTTTATAAATGGTATGGGGGGCATAAACAATTAATATAGATGTAGAAGGAAACCCTTTTTTCATTATTCTTTTAGGAGAGAAAACCAACTTTGCTACATCCACTACACATATTTTGTAATGATTAATTAATGAGTTGTTTCTTGCACAGTCTGACTAACACATTTGATTTATATATATAGGTTACGTAATCCTTTTCCAAATTCATTTGCTTGATTTATTGTTGATAGAAAGCTTAGCTACTAATTCAGTTGGTTTTTTCATTTTGGTGTACAAATTTTTGATTTTATTAGTTGCTGTGGTCAATAATATGCAAAATTTAGGTTTATAAAGTAATTCTCTTTGACAGCACTATAACATTAAGGTTTCCACTCTTACAGTATGGAGAGTGTTTCTACATTATGTTTATATGTACAAAGAGGTCAACGAGCAGAAAATAACTTTATATATATAATTGAAGATGGAGGAAGCATGCGGTTATTGGAAATTTGACTATATAAAGTCTTCAGTCAGTGGCTTCAACTTGCAGCTGAACTGCCATAATGAAAATGAATTGAAGTAATGAATATTGCTTTGAACCGAAGTGAGAACCCCACTTTTTCTTGAGTTGATAGGAACATAAAGGGAAGAAAACTTTAGATTACTAAAACCAGCAAAAAAAAGGGGAATGATAAAACATTAACAAACATGTGCAAAGTGAAAAAAGTTCTAACTTTGAAGTTTGAATATTACATAATTCTCTCTCAACTGTATCAAACTATCACTGTTTTTTTTTTCTTTTTTTTACTTTATTCCTGGACTTATTTTGATAGCTACTTATCCCTTTCAATTTACTCCTTTTTATCATAAAATCTAAATTTAATTTCAATAATTTTATTAAAATTATTTGTCAATGGATAAATATATAAACCAAAAATTTAATTTATAATTAGAATAATATGTAAGTAACTTCGTTCGACTTAAAAACTTTATATTGATTGCTATAAAAAAAAAACTTTATATTGAGAATCATTATTAAATGAATAAAAAATAGTGTGGTTGTCACTTCGCCATCTTTGTGAAGGTTGTTAGGCTTATCAATGATTTTGTTTTATGAAAGTTTAACTCTTTGAACAACTCCATGTTGGAATCAATGGATTCATTCATTCAATTTTGGAATCCCCAAATCATTACAATTGCTTCTTTGCCTTTTGCCTTTTGGATAAACATGACTTACTTTTCCTTTACAATGATAATTACATATGGTAGTTGGAATTTAGCATTACGAACTTTTCCAATTAGTTTAAGTTTGATTTTGATTTTTCAATCTATAGCCCGTCACTTTCGAAGTTAGTTATATGTTACATCTTTTATTTATTTTTTATTAATATATATTCCTCACATCTCTAATTTATTGATGTATATACTGATTGATTACAAAAAAAAAATATCATATAAGAATTGGAAGTGCAAGAGATTTTTTTTTTTTGTTTATTTGAAGCATTTGTATTTGGTTTATCAACAAAATAAGAAAATGATAACTGATTGTGACACAAGTTGACATTACTGAACTTAATACAATGAAAATACACATGACTATTTTCAGGCCCAGGTTGTTCCTCAATTGGTTATGGAGAAGCAGAGGAGTTAGGACCCTTCTTTCCCCAGGACAGTAGCCAGCCAAAGCTAAAGTTGAACCCTTATTCATGGAACAATGGTTGGTCAATTTACATTCTTAAATCAGAAGTTAATGTTTGACATCAATATAAGTATCTATTATTTAAAAAGACTATGCTAGAAAAAGTGATGATCATTCTTAACCAAATATGATTTCTGCAGCTGTTAATCTTCTGTTTTTGGAAAGCCCTGCTGGAGTAGGATTTTCCTACACCAACACCACCAGTGATATAAGTGAGCTTGGTGACACCATCACTGGTAATTTTGCTATCACATAAGATTTTTTTACTCCTTTGTTCTTTTGATTTTACCAAGTGTCATTTATTAATGCTACTATGTTTTCAACATCAGCTAAAGATTCACACACCTTTATCATCAACTGGTTTAGGAGGTTCCCACAATTCAGATCACACAAGTTCTACATTGCTGGTGAAAGCTATGCAGGTATATTTATACATACATACATATATATATATATATATATATTTGTTAACTGAAGGTATAGGATATGATTTGGACCTTTCTTCATTTCATACTAAAATTTGACATTTCAGGGCACTATGTTCCACAACTTTCTGAGCTTATCTTTGATAATAATCTCAACCATGCTGAGAAAGACTACATCAACTTCAAAGGATTCATGGTAAAACTCTCTCATTACATTACATTTCATTACATAATGTTTTATATTTATATTATAACATGTTAATTTGAGAGAGTGAGATTGGTTGTGCAGATTGGAAATGCATTATTGGACGATGAAACGGATCAAAAGGGTATGATAGATTATGCATGGGATCATGCAGTGATATCGGATGGACTGTACCATAACATCACAGCCATATGCGATTTCAATCGTCCAATTCAAAACCAAACAAATGAATGCAACGCCGAATTGAATAAGTACTTTGATGTGTACAAGATTATTGACATGTATAGCTTGTACACTCCCAGGTGTTTCAGCAACCTCAGCAGCACCACCACAAAGGAAGCATCTCAATTTTTCTCCAAAATTGTGAGCTTTCCACCAACTAGTAAAATTCAAAGAGTTAATTTCTGATCACTTTATCATCATGTGTAAGCAAAAACCATATTAGTCATATCTTAACCTTGTTAACAAATATAATAACAAGAATATTGTTTAAAAAAAAGACTGATCTATAAACTACAACTAATTAACCATAAGAATTTAAGAAATCGATTTTGTAAATCTTATAGAACATATTTGAACAGAATGGATGGCACAGAAGACGAGCTGGATATGATCCCTGTGCATCCGATTACACTGAAGTTTACCTGAACAGACCAGAAGTCCAAAAGGCACTGCATGCCAACGTCACAAAAATTCCCTATCCATGGACTCACTGCAGGTTTTCATCCACCCTTTTTATCTCCCTTTCTAATTAAGACATTTATTCATGAGATAGGTTAACTTCTGTTTTTGGTAGTGAAAAAAATCATCAAAGTCAACCTTATTTTGTGCTACAATGATTATTTCATAGTACATAAATCATAATCAAATGAAATATATGTTGTGTTTGTCCTTAGTGATAACATCACATTTTGGAACGACTCTCCAAAGTCTATTCTTCCTGTCCTCAAGAAGCTTGTTGCTGGTGGTATTCGCATTTGGGTTTACAGGTACATTACATTACTGCAACATATTTGTTAGCCAAATCTCATAGCTTTTGATATCTATTTTTATTGGTTTCTTTGTTCAGTGGAGACACTGATGGAAGAATTCCAGTAACAGCAACAAGATACACATTAAGAAAGTTGGGACTTGGGATTGTGGAGGATTGGAGGCCATGGTACACTAGCCGTCAGGTAAAAACACATTTTGTTTCCAAAATATCTTGAAACTTTAACTTAGTTGCAGTGGAAAAACAGTATTCATGTTACACTTAGATTGAAAAATGGAAAGAAATTAAAATACATAGATACATCATGTTATTACATAATGTACTATGAAACATTAACAATGATAACATATATACATAGAAAACCTGTAACTGCCAAAAAAACTGGTAACTACCAAAACAGCATAAGAAAGAAAAGTCTGACACTTATGAATATATTAGAAGTGAAAGTTTTTCTCTGACATCTTCAACACATCTTCATAGGCCAAGACTTTTTAACTTGAGTGTGAAACTTATACGTAAGGGTGGATTAATAGTGATCCGATAATGAGTGGCCTGATGGACCCAACAATCTTGTTAGGATAGATTCTGATAGCATCTCAAAAAATCAACTTATAAACTTATATATTCCAATTGTGTGTAATTATTTCAATTCTAGTTCTTAGTCATGGATGAAGAAGTGCTTGTGGTGTGTGTTGCAGGTGGGAGGATGGAGCATTGTGTATGATGGACTCACTTTTGTTACCATAAGAGGTGCTGGCCATCAAGTTCCTACTTTCACTCCCAAGCAAGCTCTGCAGTTACTTCGACACTTCATTGAAAACAAGAAATTACCACATCAACCAATTTAATCACTTTTCTTTTCGTTTCACATTTTCAAGTTTCTTTCGCATTCAGAATGGAGATTTCTTGATTCTCAATGATTAAGAAGCACTTCTTCTATTTTTGAAGACTCTTTCTGGGGGTGATTGCATCATATACATTCAAGTTATTATCCCCCTGTGTAGCATAACTTGGGTTATTTTAAATTTCATATATTATTTTTATTTGATAAATAAACGTTTAATCCAAAGTAAAATAAAATAGTTAAATACTAAAAAATAAATGTATGTTTATTCCGAAAGTAACATGTTTCGATGAATTTTGAAATTATTTTAATATTATCTTATATATTATATCAGGATAACCATTTAGACAAATTTTACTTTAGAGTTATAAATAGTTAAATCATATAAATTTTGGATAATTGATATTTGGAATCATTAGTTAGTTGATTAATTCAATGAATTTATCAAAACTGATTTGAATCTATAATCATATCTAGAAAATAGATAACCATTATTTGTGTAATTTTTTTTCATAATGTTAACATAAGAGTAATTAATAAAGTGATTAATTTTCATAATATCAATACATATTCTACAATATATAAAAATGTAATGTAACATTTTGGAATTAGCTATTCCACACGGTTAAAGTTGATATGTATAAAAATAAATTTAATAAATAAAACTAATCCTTAAAATGACAAAGATGCTATTATATATATTCATTCAAAATGCCATGACAATTAATATTCATTAATTTCTAATTCATAAGTAAGGTTAAATTAATTTATCTTTTAGAAATCATACTTATTTAATTTTACTTAATTTGAATTCTTTTTATTCTAATAATTTGAATTCTAAAAAAACAAGTTGATTTATTATTAATTATCAATTTGAAAAATGGAAATGTGTTGAAGAGTTAATAAATGACATTATCATCATTGGTCTATGTAAATAGAAAATGTTAAATTGGTTTATCTTTTCAATGACATTATAATTATATTCACATTGAACTTTTTTACTCTTATAAACTATAATTAAAAAATTGACATTATAATTATGTCATATTTGATAATTTAGACAAGATAACCAATAAAACTTTAAAATTATAAGGTTAAACTATTATTTTCTTCTTGTAACTTTTTCTTCAACTTTTTTTTTCTTATACATTATTTGCTTTCTCTCTTTCTTTTCTTTTCTTTTTTTTTTTTTTTTTTTTTTTTTTTTTTTTTTT